>Ga0310696_10000252_pt1 | contig 91262 bp, 70 predicted proteins | sample AusTroGonzalo_MG_4_FD_203885 | JGI IMG/M metagenome (GOLD analysis project Ga0310696, IMG submission 203885) | Bovine rumen microbial communities from tropical cattle in Woodstock, Queensland, Australia - Gonzalo_02 (v2) (version 2) | ecosystem: Host-associated > Mammals > Digestive system >...
AGATTGTAACCCGTAACTATAAAGACTAATCCCGATTATGGAATATAATGTGAAAGTATGGCGTCAGAAGAACGCCAAAGCAAAAGGCCATTTCGAGACCTACCACGTTACGGATGTGGAGGAAGACGCATCGTTCCTCGAAATGCTTGATATACTGAACGACCAGCTTATCCGCAAGGGAATCGAGCCCATCGCATTCGATCACGACTGCCGTGAAGGTATCTGCGGTGCCTGTTCCCTGTATGTAGATGGCCGCGCACACGGTCCGGACGACCAGGTAACCACCTGCCAGCTGTTCATGCGCCACTTTAAACCCGGTGCCACAATTACCGTGGAACCATGGCGCAGCGGTGCTTTCCCGGTAATCAAGGACCTTGTTGTGGACCGTACTGCTTTCGATAAGATCATGCAGGCCGGCGGTTTCATTACCGTACGCGCCGGCAGCGCCCAGGACGGCAATACCATCCTCATTCCTCATGACGATGCCGAATTGTCCATGGATGCAGCTGCCTGTGTAGGTTGCGGTGCTTGCGTAGCCACCTGTAAGAACGGATCGGCCATGCTGTTTGTGGCGGCCCGTGTAAGTTCCCTGGCACTTCTGCCTCAGGGCAGGCCGGAAGCTGCACGTCGTGCCCGCGCCATGGTTGCAAAGATGGACGAACTTGGTTTTGGTAACTGCACCAACACCCGCGCCTGCGAGATGGAGTGTCCTAAACACGTTACCATTGACCATATTGCCAGACTTAACCGCGAATATTTGAAAGCCAGGTTCAGCGAATAAGTTTTACCTTATATATTATATATCCCGTCTGGCTAACAAATCCAAAGTCAGACGGGATTTTTAAGTGTTAAATTGATTGATACAGAGGAAATAAGCGTTAAAAACTAAAATTTTCAAATTTTTTATAAGTTAAAATTTATAAACAAAAGTTGCAATTTTTTCATAAATTATAACTAACTTGGCCGAGAAATAGTTTTAAAAATTATTTAAAAATAGGATAAACCCTTACATATTGCAAATAATACACTTACAGAGGCACTTGCAAAATTGAAATTGTTTTCCAAACTTTGCAGCCGAGTTTCCTTTTTTACGAAGGAAACGTGTAGTGTATTCGATGCAGAAAAAGTTTTTGTATCAATATTTATGTTTAACTAAATTTCAACCAATGAAAAAAATTAAAGCTCTATTAGCAGTCGCGGCTTTAATCATTTCGACAACGGTTGCATTCGCCCAGACCATCCGTGTGACGGGCGTTGTCACTGAGCGTAGCGGAGAAACCATCAATGGTGCCGCCGTCCAGCTCAAGGGCAGTGCAACTGTGTATGCCATGACTGATGCTACCGGCAATTATGCCATCTCGGTCCCCAAGGACGGAGTTCTGGTAGTAAGTTGCCTTGGTTATGAGACAGTTGAAGTTCCCGTGAACGGTAGAAACTTTGTGAACATCACAATGGATACCGACGCAGAGCTTCTGGACGACGTTATCGTAGTTGCTTACGGTACCGTACGTCGTGAGGCCAACACGGGTTCGGTTACCACCATGAAGAAGGAAGGTCTGGCCGAAGCCCCGATCTCCTCTGTGGATAAGCTCCTTGCCGGTAAGATGGCAGGTGTGCAGGTAACCTCTTCTACCGGTCAGCCTGGTGCTGCAACGGATATCCGTATCCGTGGTATCTCCTCCCTGAATGCCGGTAACCAGCCTCTGTGGGTTGTTGATGGTATTCCGGTAGAATCCGGCGACCAGTCCTACTTCACCAACACCTCCAACGCCATTGCGGCCATTAACCCTAACGACATCGAGTCCATCACTGTTCTGAAGGACGCTGCCGCCGCTTCCATTTACGGTTCCCGTGCAGCTAACGGTGTTATTCTGGTTACCACCAAGAGCGGTAAGAGCGGTCGTGCCCAGTTTAACGCACGCGTTAAGTTTGGTGCTTCCCAGCTTGCCAACGACAACAACTTTGGTATCATGAACGGTCACGAACTGCTTTCTTGGCAGCGCGAAGCCATCGTGAACGCTGGTTACAACCCGGACGATCCCACTTCCAAGTACTATCGTCCCAATTCCCTGCTCACCGGTGAACTGAACAACTGGATGAAGAATTTCACCCGCCTTGGTTTCCTGCAGGAATATGAAATCAATGCAGCTGCCGGTAACGATAAAGGTAAGTTCTATTCTTCAATCGCTTATCAGAAGAACGACGGTATCACCTATGGCACAGACTTCCAGAAATTCACTGCTCGTGTAAACTCCGACTACAAGCTCACCAAGACCCTTGAAATCGGCACCCGCGTGAACCTGGCCTACACCATGTCCAACGATACCCCCATGCAGTCCCTGTACTACAGCAACCCGTTCTTTGCAGGTATGACCATCCTGCCCTGGACCAAGATGTATGACGAGGACGGCAACTATAACGTAAACATTCCGGAAAACTCCAACACCAACCCTCTGTATACCGCTACTCATGACGATCAGTGGGAAAAGCAGTATCGCGTACACGGTACCGTATATCTGCAGTGGGAGCCTGTCCGCAACCTTGTTTTCAAGACAAACAACTCTGTAGAAGGAACGTTCGGCGAAGGCCGCCGTTACTGGGCCCCGGATCCGGGCGACAGCGAAGGTACTCTCCAGACCTCCAACACCCAGTTCATCACCCTTACTACTTCCAACACTGTTACCTACAACTTCAGTGCAGCCAACAACAACCTGCGCTTCATGGCCGGTCAGGAAGCAATGCGTCGCAGCTACTTCTACTACTACGCTTATGCTCCCACCGTGGATGCTCAGATTCCTTATCTGAACACCTCGGTTGCATCAAAGGACGAAGTAGGTTACAGCGCTAACTACCGCACCCTGCTTTCCTTCTTCGGAATGCTGGATTACAACTACGACAGCCGTTACTTCCTCACCGCCTCTGTTCGTGGTGATGGTTCCTCACTCTTCGGTTCTCAGAACCAGTGGGGTGTGTTCTGGTCTGTTGGTGGCAGCTGGAATGTTACTAACGAGGCCTTCATGAAGAGCACCAACAAATGGCTGAGCCTCCTGAAGATCCGCGCCAGCTACGGTGTTAACGGTAACAACAACATCAGCCCTTATCTCGCATACGGTGTATATGCCACTACTGCTTACAACGGTGGTAACGGTAATCTCCCCAGCTCTCCTGACAATCAGGCCCTGTCCTGGGAAAAGAACTACACCTGGAACGTAGGTCTGGATGCAGGTTTCTTCGATCATCGCCTGAACCTCCAGTTGGATATTTACAACCGTAAGACCACGGACATGCTCCTTAGCAAGCAGGTTCCCCAGACTTCCGGTTTCTCCTCCAACTTCATGAACATCGGCGCCATGATGAACAATGGTGTTGAGGTACAGCTGGACGGTGACATCATCCGCAACAGTCAGGTTACATGGAACGCCGGTCTGAACTTCTCTTACAACAAGTCCACCATCCTGGATCTTGGCGATACCGACGAAATGACCTACAGCGAAGATTCCCGTATCAAGCACAAAGTTGGCGAGCGTTTCTACACCTTCTATCTTAAGGATTACTACGGTGTGAACCCGTCCAACGGTGATGCTCTGTGGCGTCATCACGATTATGAGTACGACGATGCAGGCAACATTATCTCCGATAAGGTAAGCATCACCAGTGACTACAACTCTGCTTCTTACATCTATGCAGGTTCACCTGAACCCAAGTTCACAGGTGGTTTCAATACCTCTGTAACCTGGAAGGGTCTCAGCCTGAGCGCCTTCTTCGAGTACAAGTACGGCAACAAGGTTCTCATCATCGAAAACCGTTATATCAACTCCGACGGTTCCCAGATGTCCATGAACCAGAGCACCCGTGCCCTCAACTACTGGAAGAACCCCGGCGATACCGGTGTGTTCCCCAAGCTTGTTGCAGGTAACTCCTCCAACTCTTACGCAATGCCCAGCACCCGCTGGCTCCAGGACGGCAGTTTCCTCCGTCTTAAAGATATCACCATCTCCTACAATCTGCCGGAGAAATGGGTAAAAGCCATCATGCTCAAGGGTGTTAAGATTTATGCAAGTGCATTGAACCTTTATACTTTCCACGATGTAGACTTCTGGGATCCTGAGCGTGGTCTCGACGGTATGGGCTACGGTGTGTATCCTATGACCAAGTCTTTCGTCGGTGGCGTAGAGGTATCCTTCTAATCTTAAATGATTTGAGAATATGAAAAAGTCTATATATCTTGTACTGATTGCCGCTTCCGTTTTTGCGGTAAGTTGCAAGGACTTCCTGAAAGAGGAACCTTTCCTCACACAGAGCAACGCCCTGGCTCTTAGCGACTACAACGGTCTTAACAAAGCTGTTGCAGGTGCTTACAGCCCTCTTGCCGACGGTGCATGGTATGGTGCCGACTATGTTCTCACCTCCGAAATGAGGGCCGAGAATGCCACCATTCCTTCCAATACCAGCTTCCAGTCGGGCCGTTATCAGCAGCCCTTCTACATGACCTACAGCGCCGACGCTACCGTTGGTATCTGGGGTTATGGCTACTATGTGATTTCTGCCGTGAACAATGTTCTGGAAGAAATTGAAACCCGTGGTATGGACCACTATGTGAGCAGTTCCGTATCGGAGCAGGATATCTATAACCTGCAGGCCGAGTGCCTCTTCCTCCGTGCCCTTGCTCATTTTGACATGGCCCGTATTTACGCATACTCTCCTGCAAAGGCCGCTGCTGTTGGCTTCGACGATTGCATTCCTATCATCCTGAAGACCGACAAAACCGCTAAGGAGCAGCCTGCACGCAACACTGTAGCCGAGGTTTACGATCAAATCAAGAAAGACCTTCTTGAAGCCGAGAGCCTCATAGATCCTTCTTACACTCGCAAGGGTGTTACCGATCCCAAGTCCACAGTAACCCTTCCTGCAATTCAGGCCCTCCTGAGCCGTGTATATCTTTACAACAAGGAGTGGCAGAACGCTGCCGACTATGCTACCAAGGTTATCAATAATGATTCCTTCAAGCTGTGGACAGCTGCCGAATATCCTTCCGTATGGGGTCTTGAAGTAGGTGGTTCCGAGGTTATCTTCGAAGTTTATGGCAAGCAGGCCAACAGCTACGATGAATACTGGGAAGGCCCTTCACACATGACCAATCCTAAGGGTTATGCCGACTGCGCCGCCGCCCCTGCACTGGTAGCTCTGTTTGAGGCTGGTGATGTTCGTGGTACCGTTGGTGTACGCGACACCGATGAAGGCAAGGCTATGTTCTGCACAGACCCGGACGAAGCTTCCGGTGGTGAACTCTGGACCATGAAGTACATGGGTAAAGGCGATGGCGATGCCACCTCCGTTCCCGATGTTAGCAACGTGATTGTTCTTCGCCTTAGCGAAATGTACCTGAACCGTGCCGAAGCTCTTGTAAACGGTGCTACAGTATCTGGTGTTACAGCCCTCAGCGACCTTAACGCCATCCGTAAAAACCGTAACGCTTCCCTCCTTTCCTCTGCCGGTCAGGGAGACGTAGCCAACGAGCGTCGTCTTGAACTTAACTTCGAAGGTCATTACTGGTTCGACCTTGGCCGTAACGCCAACGGTTCTATTGCCTATCAGGACAGCCGTCGTGGTGACAATGTAGATGCAACCTCCAAGTTCTGGGCTCTCGCAATCCCGAAGAGGGAATATGATGTTAATGAAAACCTCTCCCACAACCCGGGATTCTGATTCTAATAGGAGATTACACAGATGAAAAAGATATTTACTTATCTCACTCTTGTTGCCGTTGCCGCTTTTGCTGCATCCTGCAACATGAATAACGATCCCGTCTTTGACGATGCCGACGCATTCGTTGCGTTTGACAAAGCTGCTATGTCCTGCAAGGAGAGTGATGGTTCAATCAGCATTCCCGTTACTCTTGCTTCCGTAGCAGGTGTTTCTACCACTGTTTCTTACACTACAGTGGACGGTACCGCTGTTTCCGGTAAGGATTTCGAACTTGCCGACGGTTCCGCTACTCTTACTTTCTCGGCCGAAGCCCGTACTCAGTATATCAAGGTTAACATCTTTGACCGTGCTGGTGAATATACCGGAGACCTTAAGTTCTCTGTTACCTTCAAGAGCACAGGTGATGTGAATGCCGGCTTTGATAAGACCTGCACCATTACCATCCTTGATAACGACCACCCGCTGGCTGCTATCCTGAATACCTATACTGCAAGCGGTAGTTCTTACTTCAATGGTGATATCGCATGGGATATGACCCTTGAAAAGGACGAAAAGGATGTTTCCAAGGTATGGTTCAATACTCTGTGCGGCGGCGTAGACGGTTTCTATGGTATTGTTACCATGGAAGACAGCAAGCCCGTTTCCATAGCTATACCTATGGGCCAGATTTCCCAGACGAAAAAGACCACCTCTGGTGACGGTAACATCTACCTCTATGGTCTGTCCAACGACTTTGATCTTACCGACGAAGGTAATATCATCGTTACCATTAAGGACAATGGCGCCACCCTCGAGTTCGATGACGACTGGGGTCCCTGCGCCAACGCCGGTGGCACCAACAGCTACTTCGACCTGATGTTCCCTGGTATCATAGCTGTTAAGAACTAATCACCTTAATACAGTAAAGAGATGAAAAAATTCATTATCATAGCATCTGCGATGTTGGCCCTTACGGCTTGCATCAAGTTCAGGGACGAAGCTCCCGATGCAAAGGTGATACCCACAAATCCTAATATCGAGATTATCTCTATTGGCGATAACGACTTCACCTTCACCGTTACTCCTGCAGAAGGTACCGGTTTCTTCTCATACGCTGTTATGGCAGGTGAGCCCAAGGAGCTGGTTCCCGCAACCCTCTTCCAGCTTGGTTATTCCGACGCCCTCAAGAAAGGCACTGTTGATTATTCCAAGACAAAGACTCCTCTGAAGGTCACTATGGAGGAACTTGACTTCAATACCAAGTATTCTGTTTATGCAGTTGCTGCCACAGAGCAGGGTCTTCTTAGTGATGTAGTTACCAACTGGGCCGTTACTACCGACACCGTGAAACCCAGCATGTCCGGTTACACCCGTAAAGAAAACGTCCTTACCCTTAATTTCTCCGAGGAAGTTGTTTACAACTCAGAGATCAGGGCCACCGCTACTTACTATGCAGTTAACCTTGCCGTTATCGATGCAGAAGGCAAACTGGTAAAGACCGGTGAACAGGGTAAAGGCGTGGTTGAGGTTGCTTGCAGCGGTAAATCCGCTACCCTCACCGTAACCCTTGACGGTACCAACCCGCTTCCCGACGGTGCATACTTCACCGTTGGTTACGGCTCCGGTATGTTCAAGGATGTTACCGGCAACAACATCGAAGGTATGGAAGAGAAAGTAGGTGTTACCTCACAGGGTAAACTTGGCTTCGGCAACCTCTATGGCCGCGTTGCAAACAAGGCTTTCGAGATTGTTCCCGAGACCGACCTTGTTACTCCTGCCGATACTGATATTGCTGTTCCGATGCCCGAAGATGTAGAATTCTACACCTTTGCAGAGGATGCCGCAGCAACCCTCACCAAGGAAATTGAAGGTGGCAACAAGACCATTACCATTGTGTATGACCTTGCCTTCGGTTATTACGAGGATAATGCCAACATAGTGTTCTACTATCCTCTGGATGTAGATCTGAACCCTGGTGATACCTTCACTCTGGACCTTGCCGAAGGCTCCGTTGTGGATATCTACGGTAACGTGAACGAGGCAATGAGTCAGGAATACCTGTACTCTTACGGTTACACCCCCGAGGATCTGTATGGTACTTACACTCTGAACGCCACCACCCAGTATGCCGGCAAGTACAGCTTCAACAATGTAATCATTGCTCCGGCTCCCAAGACTGAGGAGTGGGAAGGCTACACTGTAGCAATGTATAATCTCTTCTCCGAGACTCCTTGCTGCGACGACCTTGATGCCTTCGTCAACTACGATACTCCTTTCGCAGCTAACTTCGACGGCGAAACCGGTCAGATTGAGGTAGCTATCGATGCTATCGGCGCAGGTGCGCTTGAAAATTATGGATGGAGCAATTATGTTCTTGCTATAACTGTTGTTGACGATGAAATGGCTCCATTCAGCTTCAGCATGCCTGAAAAGGGCACTATTGTAGCCAACGATATTGTTTACGTCTATCTGTATGGTCTTGGCACCTGGGATCTTTATCAGAGCATTACTCTGGTAAAGACCAGCGACGAATATACTGTTCCCAATGCCGGTGAAGCTTCTGCAAAGAAGTCCAGCCTTCCTAAGAGCACCACATTCGTTCAGCAAATTGCCAGATAAAATTTATCGGTAATGTTTATTACAGCACCGTCGAAAGGCGGTGCTGTATTCTCAAATAAAAGAACCAATGAAAAAAATCGCATCAGCACTGCTTGCTATCTTTGCCACGATAGCCCTTTGGGCCCAGGATTATTCCACTGCATGGCCTTATCTGTATCCGGAGTTTACCCAGGGTTCCGTCATGCTCAAGGACGGCTCCAAACTGGTTTATCCGCTCAATGTGCATATTCTTCACGGACGCCTTCATTTTGTTGACAAGGGTGTAATCAAGGAAGCCGTTACCGACGACCTTGTGCTTGTTAAAATAGGAAACGACCAGTTTATGAATGTAGACGGAAGTGTTATGAAAGTGGTGGCAAGCAACGAAAAGGGTTTTGTTGCAGCACTTCAGCTGGGCGATTTTGAAAAGTTAAGGGAAACCGGTGGTGCCTATGGCTCCAGCACCACAAGTTCGGCCACAAGAAAGCTTACGTCGATTGATGTAGCCGGTAAGGTGAACCAGAACCACATGGAACTTTGGGAAAGCCGCCACGGCGGCGAAATGGTGGATCTTGTAACCACCTATTACATTGTTACCCCCAATGTAATTGCGGAAGCCACCCAAAAAGACATCCGCGCCAAACTTGACGATGCTCAGAAGGAAGAGTTCAAAAAATGGCTCAAGCAGCACAAGATTAAGTGGAAGAATCCCGAGAGCCTGCTCACCCTCACTGAATTTCTTAATCAATAAGCAATGAATAAAGTTGTGAGAGTATGGACCGCAGCCGCGATGGTAATTATGGCCGCCGCGTGCTCCAGGTCTATGGAAACAATTGAAATAGAAGAAGCCACACCAACGGTATATGGTGCCCAGGCTGCCGATGAAAACCTGGTTCACGGACAGATGAACATTCATCTTACCGAGTCCCTGGCAAAGGTGGTAGAGGCAAATACCGGCGAAGACGGAATGGTAAACGTGTCACGCGTCGCCGCTCTGTCGGAAGATAAGGTTGGCATTAAAATCACAGGCATGACCCGTCTTTTCCCTTATGCCGGACGTTTCGAGGAACGTACGCGTAAGAGCGGCCTGCACCTGTGGTATAAAGTAGAATTTGACGAGGCTGCCCCCCTTACCAAGACCGCTGCCGGCTTCACAAAGGCCGAGGGTATTGATATTGTGGAACTGGAGCCCAAGATTTGTATAGTAGGTGACCCCGAGGTAGTGGAATATGTGAAAGCCCCGTCGGCAGGAGTAAGGGCTTCGTCCACCTATCCTTTTGACGATCCTATGCTTGAAAAGCAGTGGCACTATTATAACGACGGCACCACCGCCGGATCACAGAGCGGCTGCGACATTAACGTTTTCCCCGTATGGCGCACTATCACAACGGGTTCCCCCGATGTTATTGTGAGCGTTGTGGACGGAGGTATTGACTACGAGCACGAAGACCTGGCTGCCAACATCTGGACCAATTCCAAGGGACAGCACGGATATAATTTCTGTGCCAACGGCGGAAAAGGCAGTTATGCAATTTCCCCTCACGATCACGGTACCCACGTTGCCGGTACCATAGCCGCCGTTAACAATAACGGAATAGGCGTATGCGGCGTAGCCGGCGGTAACGCAGCCGAAGGGACTCCTGGCGTCAAGCTGATGTCCTGCCAGATTTTCTCTTCCAAGCAGGGAGAAAGCGGCGGCAGCGGCGCCACGGCCATCAAGTGGGGTGCCGATAACGGTGCTGTTATTTCCCAGAACAGCTGGGGCTATACGGATCCGGCCATGTCGGAAGCTCCGCAGGCCCTGAAGGCCGCCATCGACTACTTTATTGAAAACGCCGGTTTTGACGAAAACGGCATTCAGGTTGGCCCTATGGCCGGCGGTATAGTTATCTTTGCATCAGGTAACGAAGATCAGGACCACAGCAGCGTACGCTATGAGAAAAGCGTCCTTGTTACTTCGGTAGGTGCAAACTATAAAAGAGCATATTACTCCAACTACGGAGAATGGGCCAATATTGCCGCCACTGGCGGAGATGTAAAGAAAGGTAATCAGGTGCTCAGCACTCTTCCCGGAAACAAATACGGAAAGATGCAGGGTACGTCAATGGCCTGCCCTCACGTATCAGGCGTTGCAGCTCTTATAGTTTCCAAGTTTGGCGGCCCCGGTTTCACTCCGCAGGCTGTAAGGGACCGTTTGCTTAACAACACCACGGACATCAGCTCGTACAACAGGAATTACTATATGGGTAAAGGCCTTGTGAACGCCTATAAGTCAATTGCCGGAACTGGCGGCAAGGCTCCCGACAAGCCCACAGACCTTGAGGTTTCCGTACAGTCCAACAATGTGTCGGTGAGCGTTACAGTTCCCTCGGATACCGACGACGGCAAGCCCAGCACCATTTCGGTATATTATGACACGGCTCCCATTACGGATATTTCCAAGGCAATGTTCTCCAGTTTCTATGTGAAAGACCTGGAGCCCGGTGAAACCCTTCATGGAGTAGTAACAGGCCTTGAATTCCAGACCAAATATTATATGGTTGCAGTGGCAGTGGACCTGGCCGGCAATAAATCGGCCGCTTCCAACCAGGTGGAATTCACCACCGGTGTTAACAGCGCACCTGTAATTGAGGCTTTGTCGCCTGTTACTTTCAAGCTTAAACCTCACGAGAGCGCCCGTGTCCTTATGAAGGCATACGATCCCGATGGTCACTATTTTGACTTTGACCTTAAGGCTGCCAGCGCTGCCGAAACTCTGGATACTCTGGACAAGAGCGTTCCCAAGATTGACATCGTTGCCCGCCTGGCACCCACCGGTGTTTATAATTCCAAACTTGTGATTACCGACGTTTACGGCGCCAGCGCAAGCCTGGACTTCCAGTACGAGGTACTTGCCAACCACAAGCCGGAAATAGTGAACAACATTCCCGACATCATCTTCGGCAAGAGGAACGATACCATGGAACTGCCGGAAAGCGACTATTTCAAGGACGAAGACGGCGAGCAGCTTACCTATACTATCGTAAACACCGACGAGAACGTTGCCAATGTGAACTACTCAAAGGGTAAGTTCTACATCACGGCCCTCAATTACGGCATCTGCGAAGTTACCGTAACGGCAACCGACGTTCGCGAAGAAAGCGTGCAGCAGTCGTTCCGCATGATGCTTAGAGAGAGCACGTCGCCGGTGGACATCTATCCTAATCCTGTGATAGATTACATGTATGTACGTACCGACAAAGAAGCTACGGCCGAAATCAAGATTGTAAGCAGCCTTGGCAAGGTTTTCTACGACGAGGAGGTTTCAATCTCACCTTTCGATCCCGCAAAGGTAGATATGACCGGGATGCCCGCCGGAGGTTATTCTGTTACTGTAACTGTAAAGGACAGCGGTGCAACCGTAACTAAACAAATTGTGAAGCTATGAGAAAGATAATCACTGTTTTGTCTCTGCTGTGCGTTTTAGTGCCGGCAGGTGCCCAGAGCCTTGGCTTCCTTTTACTTAGCGGTGACGCCGCTTCTTCCGGTATGGCCGGCATCGGAACGGCCACTGGCGCAAGTGCCTATGCACCGGACCTGAACATGGCCGCAGCAGCTTTATCGGCCAAAAAGATGGACGTCGCTGCCGGTTACACCATGTGGAGCCCCTCTTACGGAAAGGATAATATCATAAGCGCATCGGGTTATTTCAAGATTACCCCCAAGTTCGCTATCGGTGCCGATTGGAAACATTTCGGCATGCCCGCATACGACATTATCTCGGCCGAGGGCCGCGCAAGCGGAACTTTCTCGCCCAAGGACTTCTCTATCGGCCTTGGTGCGTCGTTCCAGATTTTCAAAGGCTTCAGCGCAGGTTTGCACCTTAAGTTTGTATCGTCTTCGCTGGCCGAAAAAGCCTCTGGCAGTGCCTTTGGAGCCGATATCACCCTGCAGTACCAGAATGGCGGCCTTAAGGCCGGTCTTGCTGCCGACAACCTTGGAACAAAGGTTAAGTATGGCAATAATTCTTATGCCATGCCCATGCGTTTCAGGGGCGGCGTCTCCTACACTATCGTAGGCGTTACTGCAGCGGCCGAGGCTCAGCTTGTTGGCGGCAGCTTCATGGCCAACTTTGGTGCCCAGTATAACTTTAAGGACATGCTGTTTGTGCGTGCCGGTTATCACCTGGGACTGAAAGACGCTCCTATTCCTTCCTACCTGTCGGTTGGCATTGGAGGAAGCTTTGTCGGTATTCATATCGACGTCAGTTACATTACAGCCTCGCAGATTCTTGGAAACACGCTTGCGGTAAGCCTCGGATATGCTTTCTAAAAGTGTGCTTCTGGCAGCGGCGCTTGTTGCCGTAAGTATTTCTGCCAAGGCGCAGGATGCATCCGTACCCATGCCCTACCTTGCCATAGACCGTAACCAGATTACGGCGGCAATGGGAGGTGCAAGGGCTACGGATGCACTGTTTAATCCGGCCGCTATCCCTTTTACGGGTTCCGACATTGCCCTGTCGTACCAGAGCTGGTCGTCGGCAGGAAATAAGGCTTCACACGTGAATCTGCTTGGTGGAATCAAGATTGGAAAGCGTGTGGGCCTTTCTGTAAAGGCTGTGGGTCAGTTCGGCGCCCAGTACGATTCATTTACGCCGTACGACCTTATCTTTGGCGCCGGCGTGGGAGTGGCTTTTACCGACTATCTGTCGGCAGGCGTCAATCTTGCCTTTACCAGTGAAAAACTTACCAGGGATATATCGTTCAACGCCTTTGCGGCCGATATTTTCCTGCTGCTGCGCTTTTCGGCCTTTAAGGTTAGCGCAGGGGTATGTTCCCTGGGCACTCCGGTGAAATCCGGCAACAGAAGCTATCCCCTGCCCTCATCGGCAAAGCTTGGAGCGTCGTACAGCCTGCCTTTCGGCCTGTCGTTCAGTGCCGACGGCGACTATTTCTTCAACGGTGGCCTTGGCCTTGCCGTTGGTGCGCAGTACGCCTGGGACAACATGCTGTTTGTGCGTATCGGCTATCATTACGGCTCAGAAAAAGCCGCTATAGGCTCTTACCTGTCCCTTGGCGCCGGTTTCAAATTCGCCGGCTTCCATCTGGACTTTTGTTACATGACCGCCTCTCAGGCGCTAAACGGCACCTGGGGATTAGGCGTAGGATATACGTTTTAGCCCTTCCGCCGGGCGCTCCGGGTGCAAAAACAGCCCCTAATGCCCCCGGACAGGGGTAAAACCAGGGTCCCAGGTGCAAAAACGGCTCAAAATGCACTTGGACAGGGTAAAAAAGAGTATATTTGTAGATAAATGAGTGATTTCAAGACAAACAAAGCTGTATTTGTGGGTGTCATCCTGGAAAAGGGTGGCGAGAGGAAGGTGCAGGAGTACCTGGAGGAGCTTAAGTTTCTAGCCGAAACTGCTGGGGCCGAGGGCGACAAGTTCTTTACCCAGCGCATGGACAGGCCGGACAAGGCAACTTATATCGGCCCCGGAAAGTTGGAGGAGATTAAGCAGTACTGTCTGGACAACCAGATAGAGTACGTTATCTTTGACGATGAGCTTACAGGCATGCAGCAGCGCAATATTGAAAAGGTCATTGCCTGCAGCGATGTCATAGACCGCACCAGCCTCATTCTTGAAATCTTTGCCCAGCGCGCCAAGACCTCTTACGCAAAGATGCAGGTGGAACTGGCCCACTACCAGTATATGCTTCCTCGCCTTGCCGGTATGTGGACTCACCTTGAACGTCAGCGCGGTGGTATGGGTACCCGAGGCGGTATGGGTGAAACCCAGATAGAGGTTGACCGCCGTATCGTAAAGCAGCGAATTTCCAAGTTAAAGGAAGACCTGAGGAAAGTTGACAGGCAAATGGCCACGCAAAGGGGCAATAGAGGCTCTCTGGTGCGTTTAGCCCTTGTAGGGTATACCAATGTAGGTAAAAGCACTTTGATGAATTTACTGGCAAAATCAGACGTTTTTGCAGAGAATAAGCTTTTTGCCACCCTGGATACCACCGTCCGTAAGGTTGTCATTGAAAACGTCCCCTTCCTGCTAAGCGATACCGTAGGATTCATCCGCAAACTTCCTACCCAGCTTGTTGAAGCCTTCAAGAGCACGCTGGACGAGGTTAGGGAAGCCGATGTGCTGGTGCACGTTGTAGATATCTCCCATCCGGACTTTGAAGAGCAAATGCAGGTTGTAGAGCAAACGCTGCGTGACATTGGCGCCGCCAACAAACCTGTATATGTGGTTTTCAATAAAGTGGACGCATATACCTACGAGCCCTACGACGTATTCTCCCTGGAGCCCAAGCAGCCCATCAACCGTACCCTTGAAGAGCTCAAGAGTAGCTGGATAGCAGAAGAGAAGACTCCTTGCATTTTTATCAGCGCAAAAGAGAAAATCGGCATAGAAAAACTCCGCAACGACATTTATAAGATTGTTGCCGAGATTCATGCCGGGCGTTACCCGTTCAATAATTTCCTTTGGTGATGTTCAAGAAAAACTGGTTGTCCCGTGTTGGGATAATGGTTATTGCCGCCTTAATGGTGGAGGCAATTTCCGTTGTGCAGTATCGTAGTCTTAAGGAAATAATGGAGCAGGATATGAATATCCGCTCCCGTATTGCCTTGGGAGCCAGTGCCGACAGGATTGGCCACGTTCTGGAGCTTACAGAGGCTACTATGAACGAGAATATGCTGGATATAAGGCGCAGTCTTTTGCGTCCGGATTCCATTTTCAGGGCAATTCAATATACCATAGACGATAATCCTCACGTTATTAACGGCTGCATAGCCTTTGTGCCCAATTATTATCGTTCCAGAGGCTATTATTTTGAGCCAACCGTTTTCAAGAGTGGTGAAGACTTTATTTACAAGCAGTTGGGCGGTCCTTCGCACGATTATACCATTAATCCGGCATATCGTCGCGCGGTGGATTCAAAGGAATCATACTGGTCGGATCCGTATCCGTACAACATCGGCCAGGAGCAGGTTAGCCTTATCACTTATACCTGCCCTCTGATTGATGAAAACGGTATTCTTGCAGGTGCCGTGGGCTTGGATATGGATGTGTCGTGGCTTGGCGATACCCTTAACAACAGGCAAAAAAACACATCGTCTTTCCTTCTGCTTCTTACCGGAGACGGAATGCTTGTTGCGGCTCCGTCTGCGTCACAGTCGTCGAAGGCCGATGTTGAGGAAGCCGTGAACTTGATCGGCCAGGGAAAGGACATATCGGCCGATAAGCGCCTTGCTATACGCAAAATTACTATGAGGCGCGAGCCCTACTGGCAGGTGGCACAGGTGTATTATACCGACGAGGTTTTTGCACCCATACGCAAGATGCGAAGGCAGCATATGATCCTGATTGCTCTTGGTCTTGCCATCCTGTTCTTTATGATTGACCGTTTTGCCAGAAGCGAGAGAAAGCTTCGCGAGGCAACGGCCGAACAAGCCCGCATAGGCGGTGAGCTGTCGGTTGCACGCGATATTCAGCAGGAAATGCTGCCAAAGGTGTTTTCACCAAATATTTACGGAACCGTTGTACCGGCACGCGAGGTTGGAGGTGATATTTTTGACTTTTATGAGCGTGACGGCAAGTTGTTCTTCTGTATAGGCGATGTTAGCGGAAAAGGCGTCCCCGCCGCTATGCTCATGTCGGTGGTACATTCGCTTTTCCGCACCTTCTCTTCCCGTATAGAAAGCCCTGCTTTTATTGTCAGGGAAATGAATTCCCAGATTTGCCGAGGGAACGACAGTCATATGTTTGTCACTTGCCTTTTGGGCTGTCTGGATCTCTATACCGGAAAGCTGGAATACTGCAATGCGGGCCACGATAAGCCGTTTATGCTTACTTCATCGGCCTCTGTTATTCCTGTAAAGTCCAATCTTCCGCTTGGTTGTTTCCCGGATATTGAATTTGAGGAAGAATCATGCTCCCTTACTCCCGGAACGTCCATTTTCCTATACACGGACGGCCTTACTGAGGCTAAGAATGTTAATAAGCAAATGTTTGGTCGTACCAGGGTAAAGGAGGTTCTTGATTCCTGCCTGGCTAAGCCGGATGCTACCCCGGAAGCGATGGTAAATTCTCTGTTGGATGCCGCAAATGAGTTTATGGGCAAGGCCCCTCAAAGCGACGACCTTACAATGCTTCTGTTTAAATTCCAGCCCGGAGAACTGGTTCGTGATCAGATAACTCTTACCAATGAGACGGAAGAGATTGAAAAACTGGGAGTATTTATAAAAGAGTATTGCAAATCCCTGGGGCTTGACAATAAAATTGTTTCCGGTATTCGCCTGGCTCTTGAGGAATCCGTTGTGAACGTGATTAATTACGCATACCCCGAACATGAAAAAGGTTACGTGACAATATATGCCGACAGTAACCGTAAGGAGGTGCGCTTTACCATAGTGGATTCCGGTATTCCGTTCGATCCTAAAGCTGTTTTATCGGCCGATACTACACTGGATGTCCAGAACAGGCCTATAGGCGGCCTTGGAGTCCATTTAACGCGCAAGCTGATGGATTCTATATCCTATTGCAGGAAAGATGGTAAAAATGTATTATCTTTAACAAAATCTATAGTATGAAAACTACAATTCAGGAAACAGACCAAAGAATAGTAGCCATCCTTTCCGGAGAGCTGGATACCGCCGCCGCTCAGGAAACAGAACAGGCCCTGCAGCCGCTTCTTGACAGCAAGGGTAAAGATGTTGTGATTGATTGCACAGAACTTGAGTATATTGCTTCCAGCGGTCTTCGTATTCTGCTATCGATACTTAAGCAGGCCAAGTCGGTGGGTTCCCGCGTTATTCTCAAGAACGTGAACGATGTGATTCGCGACGTCCTGGAACTTACGGGTTTTGTCTCTATTTTTGAGTTTGAATAGGAATGGTTTCTTATTTTACAGAGGACACCAAGTTTCTCTTTAAGGAAAAAAGGCTCACTTCGCGCTGGCTAAAGTTTGTGGCCGAGAGCGAAGCAAAGCGTCTTGGTGATATTGCTATTATATTTTGTTCCGATAATTATATTCTGGATGTCAATATAAAATATCTGGGACACGATTATTATACAGACATAATCACTTTCGATTATTGTGAAGGCTTACGGCTTTCCGGAGACCTTTTTATCTCTGTAGATTCCGTGCGCGAAAATGCCGCTTTTTACGGGACCGAGTTTGCCGATGAGCTTAACAGGGTAATTGTCCATGGTGTTCTTCACCTTATTGGTTACGACGACCATACGGAAGAAGATATCGCAGTGATGCGTGCCAAGGAAAACTATTACCTTTCCCAGAGAGGTAACGTATGAACAACCGCTTTGACGTAATTGTGGTGGGTGGAGGTCATGCCGGCTGTGAAGCCGCCATGGCAGCTGCCAATATGGGCTCTTCCGTTTTGCTTCTTACACCAGACCTGAACGGCCTTGCCAAGATGAGTTGCAACCCGGCGGTGGGCGGAATTGCCAAAGGACAGATAGTGCGTGAGATTGACGCGCTTGGCGGATACTCTGGTCTGGTCACCGATGCCGCCACACTCCAGTTCCGCATGCTTAACCGCTCAAAAGGGCCGGCAATGTGGAGTCCCCGTGCACAATGCGACAAACAGCTGTTTTCGGCCACATGGCTTAATTTTCTTCTAAGTAATTGTAAATTAAGTATTTACGCGGATTTTGCGGCCGATTTTCTGCTTGAGAATCAAAAAATTGCCGGCGTTCGTACTGTTACAGGTGCAGTTTTCTATTCTAAAGCGGTTATTTTGACCGCCGGAACCTTCCTGAATGGGCGGATGTACATCGGCCAGCATTCCTTTGAAGGTGGCCGAATTGGAGAGAAAGCTTCTTACGGAATTTCCGATCAGCTGGCATCTTTAGGTATTCCTACTGCCCGGATGAAAACCGGCACTCCCCCGCGAATTGACTTCCGTTCGGTAGATACTTCGCGTTTACTGCGTCAGCCTGGTGACCCTTCTCCGGAGAGATTTTCGTTCCTGGACGTTCCTTCGGCCGTGCAGAATGGTGGGGAACAGATGGACTGTTACCTGCTTCATACCAACGAAAAGGTGCACGAAATACTTCGTACAGGCTTTGACCGTTCTCCCCTTTTCACGGGCATGATTCACGGAAAAGGGCCCCGCTACTGCCCTAGTATAGAGGATAAACTGCGCACTTTTGCAGATAAGGATTCGCATCAGCTGTTCCTGGAACCGGAGGGCCGGCACTCCCCTGAATACTATTTGCAGGGCTTCTCTTCTTCCCTGCCCTTAGAGGTTCAATTGGAAGCTATGCACGCCATTGAGGGTCTTGAAAATGCCGTTGTATTCAAGCCTGCATACGCTGTAGAGTACGATTATTTTGATCCTCAGTACCTGCATTATTCACTGCGTTCCAAGGTTATTGAAAACCTGTTCCTGGCCGGTCAGGTTAATGGTACAACCGGTTATGAGGAGGCTGCAGCGCAGGGAATTATGGCCGGCATTAATGCCCATTTGTGGCTATCAGAACGCGAACCGCTTGTGCTTCGCCGTGACCAGGCATACATTGGAGTTCTCATAGATGACCTTATAAATAAGGGTGTAGATGAGCCTTACCGCATGTTTACCTCTCGGGCCGAATATCGTATTTTGCTGCGCCAGGATAATGCCGATTTCCGTCTTACAGCACTCTCCCATGAGCTTGGATTAGCCTCTGAAGAACGCTATGCTGCGGTAATGCGCAAGCAGGAACAAGTAGATGCTCTGGCTGCAATGTGTGAGTCCACCAAGGTGAAGCCTGCTGTCGTGAACGACTATTTGGAGTCGGTAGGTTCTACTCCCCTTACTGAGTCTAAACATCTAGCCGATCTGGTTTCGAGACCTGAGCTTGGTCTTGCTGGTTTGCTAAATTTTGTTCCACGTGGAACATTTGCTCCAGATGTGGTTACTTCAGTTGAGGTGGCAATCAAATACGCAGGCTATATTGAAAGAGAGAAATTACAGGCCGAAAAGAACAATAGACTTGAGTATATCCACATTCCTGCCGACTTTGACTTTGATCAATTACAGAGTCTCTCTATCGAATGCAGGCAGAAATTAAAAAGATATAAGCCCGAGACAATCGCTCAGGCTTCTAGAATTTCCGGTGTTTCTCCGGCAGATATTTCGGTACTGCTTGTGTACTTTGGTAGATAAATTTGTTCCACGTGGAACATTATAGCCGTTTTAGGGCGGCTTTTATTATGTCTTCTACTTTGGCGTTGGGATTCTCTTTTAGGATGGCGGGCATTACTTTGGCAATGTTGGCTTTGGTAAAACCAAGCATGACCAGGGCGTTGGTTGCCTCGTCCACTACTGCTGAATTATCGGCCTTGAACAGGACGGTGTTGCTGTCTGCCCCCTCCCCTTTCACTATCTTGTCTTTTAGCTCCAAAACCAGTCTCTGAGCACTCTTGAGGCCGATTCCTTTTACGCTTTTGATCTTGTTTACATCCTCGGCCAGAATGGCTTGACGTATCTCTTCCGAGGTTAAAGTGGACAGCATCATTCGGGCCGACGCTACGCCAATTCCGGATACGCCAATTAGTAGACGGAAGAGTTCACGCTCGTCTTTTGTTGCAAAGCCGTAGAACAGTTCTTCGTCTTCCCTGATGTAGTGATGAATGTATGCTACGGCCTGGGTTTTTAGCTGGAAAGCCTCGTATGTTTGTAAGGAAATAAGTATGCTGTACCCTATTCCCTGATTCTCAAGAATTAGCTCCGTAGGAGTCAACTCAATTATTTGTCCTTTTATATAATCAAACATATCGCAAATTTATGTAAATTTGCAAACTTATCAAAGATAAATGACAATATCCGAAATACGCGCACAATTCCCTATTCTGAACACTCAGGTGTACGGAAAGCCTTTGGTGTATCTGGATAACGCTGCATCGGCCCAGAGGCCGGTTTCCGTGGTGGAATGCTGGAGTTCATTGGTGCAGGGTGCTAATGCAAATATCCATCGTGCAGTACATAAACTTGCAGGCAGCGCTACTGAGGCATACGAGGGAGCGCGTAATGCGGTGAAGGATTTTTTGAACGCATCTTCCAGCGAAGAGATAGTTTTTACCTCCGGCGCCACCGCCGCAATTAACCTGGTTGCTTTCTCTTTTGGAGAAGCGTTTATTGAAGAAGGGGACGAAATAATAGTTTCGGTAGCCGAGCATCATTCCAACATTGTTCCCTGGCAGATGCTTTGCCAGCGCAAAAAAGCCGTTCTTAAAGTCCTTGACATTGACGAAAATGGCGTACTGCAGCCGGATGCTTTGGAAAAACTAATTTCTAAGCGCACCAAAATTGTAGCTATCTCTCACATTTCCAATGTGTTAGGCCTTGTTAACCCTGTTAAGGAAATTGTTACAGTTAGCCATTTATTTGGTGTTCCGGTACTTGTTGACGGCGCGCAGGGCATAGTTCACGAGAAAGTTGACGTTCAAGAGTTGGACTGCGATTTCTATGTGTTCTCCGGTCATAAGCTTTACGCTGCTACAGGAACCGGTGTTCTTTTCGGAAAGAAAAAATGGCTGGACGCCATGCCTCCTTACATGGGCGGCGGAGAGATGATTCACTCCGTTAGTTTTGAGGAAACCACATACGCTCCCATGCCCGGAAAATTCGAGGCCGGCACCCAGAATTTCAATGCCGTTCCAACTTTGGTTCCGGCCATCAATTTTGTATCGGCCTGCCGAAATAGCGCCGATGTTCAAAAGGAGCAGGAAGCAATACTGGATTATGTGTACAAGGCCCTTGCCGATAATCCTTGCATCAAACTGTACGGACTCCCCCGTCCTGTGAAGGTTCCGCTGTTCTCTTTTGCCGTGGAGGGTGCTCACCATGAGGATCTTGCGTTAATTCTGGACAAAATGGGAATAGCCCTGCGTTCCGGCCAGATGTGTGCCGAACCTCTTATGGACCGCCTTGGCGTAACCGGCCTGTTAAGGGCCTCCTTCGCCCCCTACAACACCCTGGAAGAGGCAAAATACTTCATTAAGAGCCTGGACAAGGCCATAGATATGTTAGTATGACACTTGAAGAAAAGAAACAACAGATAATAGAGGATTTTTCCTTGTACGACGAGTGGCTTGACAAGTACGAATATCTGATTGAAATTGGCAAGGCGCTGGAGCAGTTCCCGGAGGAGAAAAAGACCGAAGACAGGCTCATAAAAGGCTGTCAGTCACGCGTTTGGCTAGACAGTGAGTTGCGCGACGGCCTGTTATATTTCACGGCCGACAGCGATGCCATAATCACCAAAGGCATCATTTCGCTGCTAATCAGCGTTTATTCCGGCCGTACTCCAGAGGAGATTGCGGCCGATGACTTTGGCTTCGTTGCCCAGATCGGCCTAAAAGAGAACCTCTCCCCCACCCGCGCCAATGGCCTGGTGTCAATGATTGAAAGAATTAAAGAGATTGCCGGTCAAAGCCGGCAATGACGACGAATATGGCAGAAAAAGACATACTCACCGCCGAGGACGTAAAGGAGCTGCAGCCCCTTTACGCGGCCGTAATATCGGCCTTGAAGGAGGTTTACGACCCGGAGATTCCGGTGAATATATATGACCTGGGCCTCATTTACGAGCTTACCATCAGTAAGGCCCGTGAGGTGTCCATCCTTATGACCTTTACCGCCCCCAACTGCCCTATGGCCGATCAGGTTATAGGCGAGGTTCAGCAGGGCGTAGAAGCCGTTCCCGGCGTAACTAAATGTACAATCGACCTCACTTTTGAGCCAGAATGGGACCGCAGCATGCTGTCGGAAGAAGCAAGGGTTGAACTTGGTCTGGACTACGAGGAAGACGATTATTCTAAACTGAACGACTAGATGGAAAGAGTGGATGTATATCTGGGACTGGGTTCCAACATTGGTAACCGGGATAGCAATTTGCTAAGGGCGGTGAACATGCTGGATCAGGCTTTTGGCATGCATCCGGAGCGCATTTCACGTATAGTGGAAACGCCCGCCTGGGGCTTTGAGGGGCCGGATTTCCTGAATATCTGCCTTTTGTACCGCCTTCCGCGTAAGGGAACACCAGAGGAACAGGCCACGGAAATATTGCATATCGCAAAGAATATAGAAAAAGAGCTGGGGCGCAGTGAACAGCTTGAATATGATAAAGACGGTAACCGCATTTATCACGACAGGCTCATTGATATAGACATACTTTGCTACGGTGCGCATGTGATTAATACAGAGGAACTTACAATCCCCCACCCCCTTATCGGCCAAAGGGATTTTGTAAAAAAGCCCCTGCTTGAAATTTCCAAACCGGAAATACGCAACGCGTTTCCGGAAATTTTTGCGTAATTTTGCGAGATTCTTCGGCCCTTTGGGCCTCAGAATGACAAGATAACAGGTCTCGTTCCAAAGCAGTTTTTTGTCATTCTGAGCGTAGCGAAGAATCTATAAAAGATAATAATTATATTGATATATGACACAGGACGAATTATTTAAGGTACTGGTTGCCCATTGCAAGGAGTACGGATTCATTTTCCCCTCCAGTGAGATTTACGACGGATTGGCTGCGGTTTACGACTATGGCCAGATGGGCGTCCAGCTCAAGAACAACATCAAGAACTATTGGTGGGAAGCTATGACCCGCCTGAACGAGAACATCGTCGGTATAGACAGCGCCATCTTCATGCATCCCCGCATTTGGGAAGCATCGGGCCACGTTGGTGCCTTCAACGACCCTCTCATCGACAATAAAGATTCCAAAAAGCGCTACAGGGCCGATGTCCTTATAGAGGATTACCTTGGCAAAATCGAAGAAAAAATTGAGAAGGAAGTAGCTAAGGGCCGAAAGAAATTCGGCGAAGCCTTTGACGAGGCCCAGTTCCGTGCAACTAACCCCAACGTCCTTCGTGAAAAGGCAAAATGGGATGAGGTTCACAACCGCTACGTGGCAGCCGAAAAGGCCAACGATTTTGCCGAATATCGACAAATAATTATCGATTGTGGGATAGTTTGCCCCATTTCCGGCACCTGCAACTGGACCGACGTACGTCAGTTCAACCTTATGTTCAGTACCTCCATGGGCTCTACGGCCGACGGCGCCAACCTCATCTACCTGCGTCCGGAAACCGCCCAGGGTATCTTTGTGAACTACCTTAACGTTCAGAAGACCGGCCGAATGAAGATTCCTTTCGGCATAGCCCAGATTGGCAAGGCATTCCGCAACGAGATTGTGGCCCGTCAGTTCATCTTCCGCATGAGGGAGTTCGAGCAGATGGAAATGCAGTTCTTCATCAAGCCCGGCACCGAACTTGACTGGTTCAAAAAGTGGAAGGAAACCCGCATGAAATGGCACGTGAACCTTGGAATGGGTGCCGAGAACTACCGTTTCCACGACCACGAGAAGCTTGCCCACTATGCCAACGCCGCTACGGATATCGAGTTCAACTTCCCTTTCGGCTTCAAGGAGCTGGAAGGCATTCACAGCCGCACCAACTTTGACCTTGGCAACCACCAGAAGTTCTCCGGCAAAAAGATTGAGTACTTCGATCCCGAAGAGAACACTTCTTACACTCCTTACGTAATTGAGACCTCTATCGGCGTAGACCGTATGTGCCTTGCCGTTCTGGCCCATTCTTACACCGTAGAAAAGCTGGATAATGGCGAGGAACGCGTTGTAATGCGTATTCCTGCACCTCTGGCACCTATCAAGGTTGCAGTTATGCCTCTTGTCAAGAAGGACGGTCTGCCGGAGCTTGCTCAGAAGGTGGTGGATGAACTTAAGTACGATTTCTCTTACCAGTACGACGAGAAAGACTCCATCGGCAAGCGTTATCGCCGTCAGGATGCCATCGGCACTCCTTTCTGCGTTACCGTGGACCACGACAGCCTTGAAGACGGCTGCGTAACCGTACGCGAGCGCGATACCATGAAACAGGAGCGCGTGAAGATTGAAGATCTTCGTAACATGATTGACAAGAAGGTTTCCCTTACCAATCTGCTCCGTAACCTGTAGTATATGGGGGCTCTGCTTCTTTTCATAACAGCTGTGCTTGCTACTCTGGTCCTGTATTTCTGGGCCAGAAAAGCACAGCTGGAGAAGCAGCTTCTGGAAGAGAGGGAAGAGAACGAGAGGCTCATGTCAGTGGCCGAGGATTTGAAGAAGGCCGATAAAAAGAATCTGGATACGCTGGAACGTCTGTGCGAGCAGTATTATATATATGAAGGTACGGAGAATCTGCAGCCCCGTATCCTGAATGAGGTCCGTTCAATTGTTGAAGGACTGCGCTCGGATCCGGCAGTGCGAAAGAACCTGGAGCAGCAGCTTAACCTCCGTTATGACGGTGTGATGACCAAGCTTCGCGCAGCTTTCCCTAACCTGAAAGAAGAGGATTATCTGCTTTATATGTTCACGGCTTCCGGCTTCTCTTCCACCACAATTTCCACTCTTTTGGAGAAAGATAAACCCTACGTTTACAATCGCATCTATCGGCTTAAAGAACGCATCAAAAGTTCCGATACAACAGATAAAGAGCTGTTACTGAGCTGTTTAGAGCGTTAAAATCTTTCGCTGGTAAAAAGCAATAAAATAGTGGTGAACGGCAGGGGAGTACGGAGTTGCGAGATTTTTTAATTTCGCTACACGCGCAAATGCTTGATTATCAAGTGTTTGCGTTTTTGCTTTTGCGAGATTCTTTTACGCGCGATATTTTGTAGTGACAATATTGGGTATTATCTTTGCATCAGTGAAAATAACCACAAAAAAGATAAAGAAATGGAAGTTAAGAAATCAGAAAAAGCCAGCCTTGAGAACAAGAGACTGCTCTTTACGGAGATTGGTCTTGTTGTAGCTCTCCTTGTTGTGTATCTTGCCTTCAACTGGAGCTCACGTGACGCCAAGGTTGCTGTCCTTGAAGACACCACCCAGGCCCTTGTGGAAGACGAGATGATTGCCATTCAGGATAACCTTCCTCCGCCCCCGCCGGAAGCTCCTTCAATCCCCGTCCTCAGCGACCAGATCGACATTGTGGACGATGACATCAAACTGGACGACGACCTGTTCATCAATCTGGAAGACAACAACCAGGCCGTAGAAATCCAGGACTATAAGGAAGCAGCCGTGGAAGAGGAAGAAGTGGAAGAAGAAGCCATTCCTTTCCAGCTTGTAGAACAGAAGCCGTCCTTCAACGGCGGCGACGCTAACGAGTTCTCAAAGTGGGTTAACTCCCGTCTGGTATATCCGGAAATTGCTAAGGAAAACGGCGTTCAGGGCCGTGTAACCCTGCAGTTCACCGTAGAGGCCGACGGCCGCGTTACCAACGTACGCGTTCTCCGTGGCGTGGATGAATCTCTGGACAAGGAAGCCGTTCGCGTAGTTTCCAGCTCCCCCAAGTGGAAGCCCGGCAAGCAGCGTGACCGCGCCGTAAAGGTTACCTACACCTTCCCTGTAATCTTCCAGCTCCGCTAATTTAGCGCAGTATCTTTTAGGACCCGCAGCCAAAAGGTTTGCGGGTCTTTTTTATACCTATAAATAGGTATTGAACAGAGCAGGAGAGTGGGCTAACTTTGCTGTACGGAAGTTAGTATGACAATTAGATATCTCTATTCCTTTGTTATTGTTGTTGTGGCTGTCGGTCTTCCTGCCCTGGCGCAGGAGACCGACACGCTTTCATGGCAGTATCCCGACAGCCTGAAGTCGTTCACTATCAAGGAGGTAGTGGTAACCGCACAGGAGAGCAGGGGAGTCACATCGGCATCAAAGATAGGGGTGGATGCAATATCCCATATTCAGCCGTCCAGCATGGCCGATTTAATGGAACTTCTGCCCGGCGGCCTGGCGCGCGACCCCAACCTGGCATCCCCACAAATAGTGAACCTGCGCAGTGCCGCTTCAATTAGCACCAACTATGCAACATCGGCCTTGGGAACGTCGGTTATGATAGATTCCCGGCCTGTTGGGAATAATGCCAACCTTCAGTTTACTCCCGGCTACAGCGCGTTGGGAAGCGATTTTATGAATTCAGGCACCGACCTTAGGTCAATCAGCACGGAAGACATAGAGTCGGTAGAAGTGGTGCGCGGCATAGCATCGGCCCAGTACGGGGACCTTACCAGCGGCCTTGTTAAAATTACCCGAAAAAGGGGAGGGAACAGCCTCCGTGCCCGTTTTAAGGCCGATATGACATCCAAGCTGTTCTATCTTGGAAAGGACTTCGAGTGGAAGGATTTTACCCTGAACGCCGGCGTGAACTACCTGGATTCCAGGCAGGACCCGCGCAATCCCAGGCAAAACTACAAGCGCATTACTGGCAGCGTGCGTGCAGGAAAGACATGGAAAGGGGAGTTGAAGCATAAGCTGGACGTTTCGCTGGACTACACCGGCTCGTTTGACGACGAAAAGAGCGACCAGAACCTTGATTTTGGCACTTTCGGCCCCATAGAGACCTATAAGTCGTCTTACAACAGGGCCGACCTGGCGGCTACTTACGCCATGACTTCTACAGGCAGCACCTCGCTATTCCGTTCCTGGGTAACAACAGCGTCCGTAAGCCTTGAAAACGACCTTATAGACCGCTGGAAATACGTTATTAACGGTGCCGAGCAGCCGTTTTCCACTGCCACCGAAGAAGGGGAGTGGGACGCTGTAATTCTCCCAGTGCGCTACGAATCCACTATGCAGGTGAAAGGCATGCCGCTATACTTCTATCTGAATTCGGCCGTAAAACTATCGGCCGATATACATAAGATTATGGCCGGTGTGCAGTGGACGGTAGATAAAAACTTTGGCGAAGGTGCCATATTCGACGTTACAAGGCCATTGTCAACGCTTATAAGCTCCCGTCCGCGTCCGTATTATTCTATTCCGGCCGATAATCAGCTGTCGGCATTCGCCGAATACAGCGGAAAGCTTCCGCTGGACGCCTGGTCGCTGGAATGGGTGGCCGGTGCGCGCCTTAGCGCTCAGTTGAGTTCCAGTCCCCGGCCTTATCTGGACCCCAGAGCAAATTTTCGCGTAAACCTTCCTGCATTAGAAGCCGGCGGCGAATACCTTAAGGCCGGTGTATATTTTGGCGGTGGCCTTCACACCAAGTTTCCCACCATGAGCATGCTGTATCCGGATCCGGTGTACGGCGACATTCAGGAATTCAACTACTGGCCGGTGGAAAAGGAGTTAAGGCGCTCGTACATGTACGTTTACGTTGCCGATCCCACCAATCCGGATCTTGGACCTGCAAGAAACCTGAAGTTTGAGATAGGCGCCGATATATCCTGGAACGGGTGGTCTTTTTCGGCCGACTATTTCTACGAGAACATGACATCCGGCTTCCGCAGCAGCTCCAGATACAACCGTTATATATATAAGAAGTACGACGGTAGCGGGATCGATAAAAGCACCCTTACAGGCCCGCCGGATGTTAGCACCCTGCCGTATAAACTGGATACTTTGCTGCAGGCGTGCTCTATTACCACCAACGGTTCGCAAACCCTTAAGCAGGGTGTTGAGTTTACTTTCAGCAGCCCGCGTATTCCGGGGATACTTACCAGAATTACGGCAAACGGGGCGTATTTTATCACTAAGAACACTAACAGTACGCCGGTGTATTATGTGCCATCGGCCATCATTAGCGGCAACAGATACCCTTATATCGGCTATTACGAAACAAACGACGGCAGCACTTATACCAGCCTGAACACCAACATTGTGCTGGATACGCAGATTCCTGTGCTGGGACTCATCATTACAACGTCGTTCCAGACTTCGTGGTTCAGCAACCACTACCCGGTGACACGTTCTACCGTGCCGCTTTCGTATCTGGATAAAAACCTGGTGGAACACCCTTACACAGAGGCTGATGCCTCCGACCCGGTGCTGCGTTACCTTATCCTGGAGAACAATTCTATGGATTATAATTACTTGGTGCCGTTCGCAACCTATATTAACATTAAGGCCACCAAGCGGTTCTGGCACGACAAATTCTCCTGCGCACTGTTTGTAAACCGCCTGCTGGCAATTGCACCGGACTATTACATGAACGGAGCGTATATGCGGCGCTCAAGCACGCCTTATTTTGGGATGGAACTGGACTTTAAGCTATGAGGAAGATTCTGGGTATAATACTGCTTTTGATTGTAACTTCCTGCGTGAAGACAATCCCGGGAGGCGGCATGTGTCACCTTACCCTGCAGGCGCAATTGCCTTCCGGGGAAAAGATTGTTGCGCTACAGGTCGATAACAGTCTTCCCGGGAACCAGATAAGGAATATAAATACAGGGGAGACTTACCCCATCCCGGTGTTTGTAAACGGGCAGTGTGAACTGGATGTTTTGAAGGGTGTTTACATAATTGCTTTTGACGGTGTTGCCGCCCTTCCCAACGGTAAGGGTTATAAGGTTCGGTGCACAGAGCACGCAACAATTCTTACTGCCGTAAGTCTTGTCCAGGATGGCGAAAACGTTACACTAAAACTGCAAGTAATGCAATGAGAAGAGTACTTGTCATATTGCTGTTTTTAGTGCCTCTAAAGTCGTTTACCCAGGAAAAATGGTCGAATGCCCCCGGACAAACGCTGTTGTATTACAATGACTATAACTTTACCAGGGTAGAGATTCGTGGCCAGTTCATAGAGCAGGATAAGGCTTCCGCTCCTGTTGATGGCACCGGTTTAAGGCAGGGAGAGTTCAACGCTTGGGCCCGTCACTGCCTGGATTCTTTAAAGCGTGTCGAAGGTGGAGTGTCCTACCAGAGAGGCGTTAAACTGGGCGTAAAAATGAACAGTTCCTCAGACTGGCAGTTGCTCCAGCCGTACATTGTCCTTGACTCGGTTGGTGGAGATTTACAGCGGGAACAGTACCGTTTCTGGGCCCGTTACGCTTCCCGTCACGGACAGTTTATATGGAGTGTTCATGCCAGCTTCCGCGCTCTTCACGAATACAGGGAAGCGGATCCCCGTCCCAGAAACATTACGTCCGACCTTGTATTAGGTGCATCGGCCGGCATGGAGGCAGGGGAGTATGCCATATCGTTGGAAGCCGCTTACCGGAAGTATCACCAGTCATGCTCGGTTCAGTTCATGGACCCTTCGGGCAGCAACGCCACCGTGATTCAGTCCCTTGGTTTCGGCCGATATTTCACGCGCTTTTCTGGTGCCAAGAAGTCGGTGGATACACGCTTTCAGGGCTCGGGATATAGCATTCAGGGCCGATTAGAACCTACTTCCGGCATCGGCTGGCTTGCCGGTGCAGGATATAACGCCATATATCTTGTAAGGCATCTGCCAGAGTTTAACGAAGTTCCGGTGAGCACTATTCTTAGGGAAGAAGCTACCCTGTATGGCGGTAAAAAATGGGCTCACAGCTATGTTGTGGCTGGGCTGGACGGTATTTTCAAACGAGGTTACGAGAATGTAATTGACCAAAGCAGTGCGTTCCTGTCACTTGGTGCGTTGCAAATGTACAGGCAGTATTCTTTGCGCGCTTCGGTGGTGGGTTACAATGAATGGGCGTTTAAAAAGGTGAATCTTGGACTTCAGCCAATGCTGGCGGCTTGCTACACCGCAGCCAGCGACGGCATATCGGCTATGGATTGGGTGGCCTGTCAGACCGGACTGAACCTGGAAATATCTTATCGGCTTTCACGCAAACTATACATATATGCGGCCCCAAGGGCGCAGTTTACCTTGTTTGGAAAAAGCAACTGGTGTATAGACACCATGGCAACAATAGGAATTGAATTTTAATCATTTAAACTGTAATAATTATGAAAAAGATTGTTTTTGCATCCCTTGCACTGATTGCAGTAATTGCCTGCAACAAAATTCCGGATCCGGCAGTGTCGGTCTCTACTCCTACAGTTAATGTTGGCTATACAGGGACCGCAGAAAAAATTGCCGTAGAACTTCTTGCCAACAGGCCTTGGACCATAAAAACCGACGGTCAGGACTGGTACACGGTAGAGCCCCTGGAAGGCGAGGGCGACGCGACGCTTTATATCTCCGTGAGCGCTATTGAGGAGATTGCCACCCGCGCTGCCACGCTTGTAATATCGGCCGAGACTGCCACTACAAGCCTTAGTATAGTTCAGGGTCTGCCCGACGTACAGGACGTTACATCCGGCAGTTTTGTGATTGAAGAAGTGTTCTTTGCCGGTTATCTGCTGGAAGACGGAAAGTCAACCGACAGCTCCGACGGCGACCAGTACATCAAGATCACCAATAACACCCCGAACCTGCTCTATGCCGACGGTCTTGCCTTCTGCATATCGTCCGAGAGTTCCCAGAACGGCGGAAGCTCGTACTGGATGGTGGACGACGACTTGTCGGCCGATATCCTTGTGAGGAATATCTACACCATCCCCGGCAGTGGAAATGACGTCCCTGTACTTCCCGGCCGTTCACTGATTCTGGCTCTTTCCGCCCAGAATTTTGCCGCCGAAAACGGCGTGGGCCTTGACCTTAGCGGTGCCGATTATGAGTTCTTTGACGGTGAGGATGTTGATGTTGACAATCCTGACGTTCCCAATCTGAACTGCATCGTGCGTTCTTCCAAGACTTTCACCATGCTTCACGGCCGTGGCTTTGAATCATACGCTCTTGTTAAGTTCCCGGAAGGTTATACTGCAGAGAAATTCCTTGAGGAAAAGGCGTTTACCGGCACCCGTTCATTCTGGATGAACGGAGAGAAGCTGCAGGATGGAAAGGCTTATCCTGCAGGCAGTTATCTTATTCCCAACGCCTGGGTTGTAGATGGCGTGAACTGTGGTATAGAGGAAGGCTTCGGCACCCCTGCATTCAACGCTACGGTAGATGCCGGCTACACCGGCTGCGGTAAGGTGGATAAGGATCCCGAGCGCTTTGGCAAATCGGCCTTAAGGAAGGTTTCCGACGACTTCTTTGCCGATACGAACAATTCCACCAACGATTTTACCCGCGACGCCGTTCCTACCCTAAAGAAATAATTGCTATATTTGCAGAAGCAAGCGCTTCTGAAACTATGGCAGAATCATTCTCCGACATTGGAAAAATAGAGGCGATAGACCAGCTCTATCGCCTCTCGGCATATAATCCCGTGAGCGGGCTCACTTATACGTCGGCAAAGGGCGGTAAGGTTACAACCGCGTCACGCATGTACCTTGAAGGGATAGACTTCAACCTCATTTATTTCCCACTTAAACACCTGGGTTACAAGTGTGTAGTGGGGGTAGTAGGGGAGTTGTACGCTAACCTGGCGCACCCTAAGTTGCTAAATGTTGTGCTTGGCATATCGGCCAAACTGGATTTCCCGCAGATTAAGGATCTTTGGATGGGTATTACAGTGGCGGCTAAGGAACATGGCTTTGAGGCTGTGAACCTGGATCTGCAGCCTTCAAACAACGGGCTTTTTGTGTCGTTGGCGGCAACGGGGGAGACATCGCTCCTTACCGATAAACGGCGCAGTGCGGCCTCGTCTAAAGATCTGATTTGCGTTTCCGGCAGTCTGGGCGCAGCCTTCCTTGGCATGCAGGTGCTGGAGCGCGGCGCCAAGTCCTTCACAGAAAGCGGCCAGCAGCCGGACATGACCCAGTACAAGATGCTGGTAGGTTCGTATTTAAGGCCGGAATTAAACGCCTCTGTGGTCTCTCACCTGGAAGATGAGGAAATATACCCTTCGTACGGTTATTTCGTCACCAGGGGCCTTTCCGATGCCTTAAAACGCCTGACGCGCGACAGCGGCCTGGGCGCAAAAGTATATGCCGAGAAAATTCCTTTCGAAGGCAACAGCTTCCAGCTTGGCCGTGAACTTGACATGGATCCCGTATCGGCCGCAATGAACGGCGGCGACGACAACCGCCTGCTGTTTGTTGTGCCAATTTTGTATGCCGAGAAATTTCGCCGCGAATTCCAGACATTCGATATCATCGGCCACCTTGCAAAGCCCGAAGTCGGCACGGTTTTGGTAACACCGGAAGGGCTGGAATTCCCGGTCAAGGCCCAAGGCTGGCCGGAACCACAAGACAACAGTTAAACTTATTATACGTATGAAAAAATTCTTTTCTGTTCTTGCCCTGGCTGCAGTTGTTACAGTCTCGGCCAACGCCCAGGATTTTGGCAGCATTTTAGGCGGTCTTGGTAATGTCCTTACAAACGCCGCCGGCGCCATTTATTCGGCACCAGTATCCCTTAACGGTACTTACACCTACAACGGTGTTGCAATTTCGGCAACCAGCTCGGAAGGCGGTATCCTTACCAACCTTGCCGGCAGCGCCGTTACCTCCAGCCTTGAATCCAAGGCCGATTCCTATCTTGCCAAAGTTGGCATCAAGCCCGGCGCCATGACCTGGACCTTCAACAATGCCGACAACACCTTCTCAGTGAAAGTGGGTGCAATCTCCATTCCCGGCACCTACAAAGTTGGCGACGGAGAAAAGACCGTAACCCTCACCTTCGGCAAATCCATGCAGTTCCTGTGCATGACCGGCTCCCTGGAGTCCTCAATGAACGGCGCCCGCATGGTTTTCACCATGGACAAAGTGATGGCCTTCTTCAAGAAAGTGGTGGCCGCCGTGGGCCAGAACAACAACGGCCTTGGCAGCATAGCCAAGCTTGCCGACGGCTACGACAACTTCCGCATGGGCTTCAAGCTTAGCAAGTAGCTTTTTTGCTAGCGCTCTTTAACCGGCATCCTGCTTCCAGGGTGCCGGTTTTTGTTGTAGGACTGGCGGTTAAAGTGCTGATTCTGAGGTGTTTAACATATAGTAATCGTTCGCTTTTTGAACGATTACTATGCAGGAACCTGCTGACACTCAACACTTTAGCCGCCAGCCTCAACCGCCTCAAAATTTGTTGAAAACTTTTTTCGGAGAGTACGGGGAAAAAACTTATCTTTGTAATATGAGTTTTGTGCATCTGCATGTCCATACCCAGTACTCTATTCTGGACGGACAGTCTTCCATAGAAAACCTCTTTAACCGGGCCGATGAGCTGGGTATGCCGGCGCTTGCAATTACGGATCACGGCAACATGTACGGCGTAAAGGAGTTCTTCAAATACGCCAAAAAGCACCCGAATGTAAAGCCAATTATCGGCTGTGAGGTTTATGTGTCAAAAGGAGATCACAGGCTCAGGGAAAAGGGGTATTATCACCTGATTCTGCTGGCAAAGAATTACCAGGGATACCTTAATCTGGTAAAGATTGTGTCGGAAGGCCACATCAACGGCATGTATTACAAGCCAAGGGTTAGCCATGAGGTTATAGAAAAGTACCATGAGGGGCTAATCTGTTCATCGGCCTGCCTTGCCGGAGAGGTGCCGCGCGCCATTATGGCTCACGACCAAAAAGCCGTGGAAGACGCCATTCTGTGGCACAAACGCGTGTTCGGGGAAGATTATTACCTGGAGGTAATGAAGCACAAGACGGAAGTCCCCGGCCTGGACAACGAGCTTTATCGGCAACAGTGCTATTATACGGAAGAAATCTTCAAGCTGGCCGATAAATTCGGGGTAAAGGTTATTGCCACCAACGACGCCCACTTTGTCCGCAAAGAAGACGGTCCGGTGCATGATAGGCTCATTTGCCTTACCACAAACGCTTATATCGACGACCCTGGCCGATTACGCTACACCCAGCAGGAATACATCAAGACGGAAGAGGAGATGCTGGAGCTGTTCCCGGACCATCCGGAAGCGCTGGCAAATACGCTGGAGGTGGCCGATAAAGTGGAAAGCTATTCCATCGACCGTGATCCGGTTCTGCCGGTTTTCGAGATAGACCCCGCTTTCATGGCCAATATCGGCCAGTATCTGGAGCAGTATAAGGATGTTATTGATGCAGGCCGATGTGATAAGCACGGAACCTACCGTGGGGACGGTTTCTGTAATTCTGTGGCGTATCTTTGCCACCTTACGTATAAGGGCGCGCATGAGCGGTATGGAGAGGAGCTCACTCCGGAGCAACAGGAAAGAATTGATTTTGAGCTAAAGACTATATGCCGAATGGGCTTCCCGGACTATTTCCTTATAGTCCAGGACTATATTGCCGCTTCGCGTGCAATGGGCTCCATGGTAGGGCCTGGCCGTGGCAGCGCCGCCGGTTCGGTGGTGGCCTACTGCCTTAGAATTACAAATCTGGACCCCATCAAGTACCAGCTGCTGTTCGAGCGTTTCCTAAATCCGGACCGTATTTCCATGCCGGATATCGACGTGGACTTCGAGGATCTTACCAAGGCGCATCAGTACGTAGAGGACAAATACGGCGCAAGCCACGTTTCGCGCGTGATTACCTTTGGCACAATGGCGGCCAAGAGTGCAATCAAGGATGTTGCACGTATCTCACGCGTTAGTATAGACGAGAGTAACCGCCTTACCAAGATGGTCCCGGACCGCCTTCAGAACGAGAAAGGGGAAGACGTAAAGATTACCCTCAAAAACTGCTACAAATACGTTCCGGAGCTTAAGAACGAGCTTGAAAATGGTCCGGAAATCAATAAGGAGGTACTCAAATACGCTGCTGCCCTGGAAGGCAGCGTGCGCCAGACAGGCATGCATGCCTGCGCCACCATTATCGGCCGCGGAGACCTTACGGACTATCTGCCCATAACTCTTTCCAAGGATAAGGATACCGGCCTGGACGTGCGCACATCGCAGTACGACGGCCACTATATAGAGGATGTGGGCATGCTCAAAATGGACTTTCTGGGGCTAATTACCCTGTCCATCATCCACAAAACACTGGACCTTATTAAGGAGCATCACGGGGAAGACATTGATATAGAAGCCATTCCCATCAACGACAAGCCCACCCTGGAGCTGTACGGCCGTGGAGACACCACTTCTGTTTTCCAGTTTGAATCGGAGGGTATGAAAACCTGGCTGCAAAAGCTGCGTCCGGAAAGGTTCGAGGATCTTATCGCAATGAACGCCTTGTATCGGCCCGGCCCTATGGATTATATCCCGGACTTCGTAGCCCGCAAACTGGGAGAGCAGGCCATAGAATACGATCTTCCGGAAATGGAGGAATACCTGCAGGACACCTACGGCGTAACAGTTTACCAGGAGCAGGTGATGCTTCTGTCGCAAAAGCTTGCCGGCTTCACAAAAGGCGAGGCCGATAAGCTGCGCAAAGCCATGGGTAAGAAGCAGATAGACATTCTGAACTCCCTAAAGGACAAGTTCATGAGCGGCGGTGCGGCCAACGGACATCCGGCCGATGTTCTGGATAAAATCTGGAAAGACTGGGAGAAGTTTGCACAGTACGCCTTCAATAAGTCACACGCCACATGCTACGCCTGGGTAAGTTACCAGACAGGCTGGCTAAAGTGCCATTATCCGTCGGAATTCTTTGCCAGCTGCCTGGACTGCGCCAAGAGCATGGAAGAAATAGTGAAGATAATGGACGACTGCAAAGGCCACGGAATCAAGGTCCTTAACCCGGATGTGAACGAGAGTTCGGCCCACTTTACGGTAAATAAGGACGGAAATGTTCGCTTTGCTCTTGGCTCTATCAAGGGTTTTGGCGCAAATGTGGTGGATGCCATTATCAAAGAGAGGGACGAAAACGGCTTATTCACAGACATTTACGACTTTGTGGAAAGAATGTCCGGCTGCGTTAACCGCAAAAGTTTCGAGAGTCTTGTGAACTCCGGCGCCCTGGACAGCTTCGGCCATAAGCGCAGCATGTACTTCCAGCCTGGCCGCGGTGGGGAAATGTTCATAGACCAGATAACCCGCTACGGTGATCTTTTCAAGAACGATGTAGTGTCCAGCGCCTCCTCGCTGTTCGGCGATATGGAAGAAATGAAACCGGAAAGACCCGCCATGCCGGACAACGAAGGCGATATGGACATTATGGAGCTGCTGCAGCGTGAAAAGGATCTTGTGGGCATGTACCTTAGCTCCCACCCGCTGGACCGCTATAAGTTTGAGCTTCAGAACTTTACAAACTGCAAACTGGCAAATCTGAACAACTTTGTGTCGGAGTGCGAGGCCAAAAAGCAAACGCCCAAAGTGTATATTGCAGGTATTGTAACAGATTTCAAGCAGTTAACCACCAAAACCGGCAAGCCCTACTCCCGCACCATTCTGGAAGACTACAGTGGCTCATATGAACTGTCGCTCTTTGGCAAGGACCACGAGATGTTCATGCAGTACATGGTGCCCAAAACCGCCCTGTTCCTGGAAGGTACCGTGGGAGAAAAGTACTTTGTTAAGCCGGAAGAGCGTGCGCAGGGCAAATCGGCCCCGTACGTTTTCAAACTAAGTAAAGTAACGCTGCTGGGCAACATCTCAGACGATATTCTGGGCGGTTTCTGCATGGATCTTACCACCCCCATGCTCACCCAGCAGTTCCGCAAAGACCTGGTACGGGTTATCAACAAACACAAAGGCAGCATTCCTCTTACGCTGTACCTTTACGACCCCGTCACCAAATACCGTATCCAATTCTATTCCAAGAAATTCCAGGTAGCCGTAACCTCCGAATTCCTCCAAGACCTGCGCCTGATTGGTGTAGATCACTACGAGGTGCTGAAAAAATAGCTAGTTTTTTTGCAGCCCCCTGCCCCCCAACCTTTCCCGAAGGTCCATCCGCTGGTCGTTAAAGTATTGAGTACCAGTATATTAACGCAAAGTCCTCGTTCGAAAACTGAACGAGGACTTTATGGTAAGCGCCTGATAATCAGGGCTTTAGCGACCAGCTAGCTTACTTCTGCTGTTTCTTCTTGGCAGCGGACATTGTGGCGTCGTACATGATAGGAGTACCGATCATGATGGAGGCGTAGGTGCCGATGATAACACCAAGGCACAGGGCCACGGCCAGACCGCGGATGCTTTCACCGCCGAAGATGGCGATTGCAAGCATAGGAAGCAACGTGGAAATAGAGGTGTTCAACGTACGGGTGAGGGTGGCGTTAAGAGCCGTGTTCACAGTGGTACGGAACTCTTCCTTCGGGTGCAGACCCCTTTGCTCACGGATACGGTCGAAGATAACCACGTTATCGTTGATGGCGTAACCGATGATGGTAAGGATAGCTGCGATGAAGGTTTGGTCTACATCCAGGTTGAACGGCAGGATACCGTTGAACAGGGAGAAGAAGCCGATAACGATAATTGCAGTGTGTGCCAGGGAAACCACACCACCAAGACCCCAGGTCCAGCCTTTGAAGCGGAATGCAATGTAGGCGAAGATGGCGATGAGGGCCAGGAACACGGCAATGAATGCGCTGCGGGTGATATCACGTGCGATGGTAGGACCAACCTTGTCGGAGGAGATGATACCGTTGGGGTTCTCCTGAGTTGCGGTGAAGTTCTCGAAGGTGATATCCTCGGCGTAGAAGGGCTTGAGGGACTGGTACAGGAGGTTTGCAATCTCTGTATCTACCTCTGAGCTGTCGTCGTCGTTCTTGTACTGGGTGGTAATCTTCATCTGGGAGTCGCCACCGAACTGCTTAACCTCTACGGAATACTGGTCGATACCGGCTTCGCGGGCGGCATCCTCGAAGGTGGCTTCTACGGAAGCACGGACTTCTTCGGCGGTAACGCTCTTGTCGAAGCGGACGATGTAGGTACGGCCACCGGTGAAATCAACACCATAGCTGAATCCCTTGAAGCAGATGCTGGCAATGGAGATAACAATCACGATACCGGAAATGATATAAGACCACTTCTTGGCGCCGATGAAATCCCACTTGGTGTTCTTGAGGATGTTAGCGGTGAGCTTGTTGGACATTGCCACGGTCTTGCCTTTCTGGATACGGTCGTCGAAGATGATGCGCGTAATAAATATAGAGGTAAGAACCGAGGTGATGATACCGATGATGAGGGTGGTAGCAAAGCCCTGCACAGGACCGGAACCAAAGATGTAGAGGATGATACCGGTGATGAGGGTGGTGAGCTGACCGTCGATGATGGCGCTGTAAGCGTTCCTGTAACCGTCGTGAACGGCCAGTGAGAAGCCCTTACCGGCAGCAAGTTCTTCCTTGATGCGCTCGTAGATAATAACGTTGGCGTCCACTGCCATACCCAGGGTCAGAACCAGACCGGCGATACCGGGCAGGGTAAGAACGGCGCCGAAGCTTACCAGCACACCGAAGAGCAGAAGCACGTTGCAAAGCAGAGCAACGTCGGCAATGAGACCGGCGCCCTGGTAGAAGAATACCATGTAAATGAGCACCAGGCAGAATGCGATGAGGAAGGAGATGAGACCGGCACGGATGGATGCAGCACCAAGGGAAGGACCCACAACCTGCTCCTGGATGATGGTGGCAGGGGCGGGGAGCTTACCGGATTTGAGCACGTTGGCCAAGTCTTCGGCTTCCTGAACGTCGAAGTTACCGGTGATAACGGAAGAACCGCCGGTAATCTCTGTATTAACGGTAGGATAAGAATACACAAGACCGTCAAGGACAATAGCAACCTGCTTGCCGATATTGTCTTTGGTGAGACGGGCCCAGATGGAGGCGCCTTCGGCGTTCATGGTCATGTTAACGGAGGGGGTACCACCGTTCTGCTGACCGTTGAAGTCTACGCGTGCATCGGTAACGACACCACCGTCAAGGGGAGCCTTACCGTCACGGGAGTTGGCCTTGATGGCAACCAGTTCGTAAAGGTTGGAACCCTTTACATACTCCGTGGGCTTAACGGACCAGAGGCCGCGGAAACCTGCGGGAAGAACGTCGGAGGCCATTGACAGGTACTGGTTAACCCTTGCGGTATCCACACCCTGTGCAAAACCAAGGCAAGCGTTGTTCCAACCGGAAGGGGAGAGCACCTGGAACAGGGGATTGGCCACTGCGGTGCTGTCGCCAAGATTGGCAAGAATCTCGCTTACGCGTGCGTTAACTGCATAGAGGTCTACCTCGTTGCCCTGATAGGTGGGCCAGAATTCCAGGGAGGCGGTACCCTGCAGGAGTTTGCGGACACGCTCCGGATCCTTAACACCAGGAAGTTCGATGAGGATTTTGCCGGAATTGCCAACCTGCTGGATGTTGGGCTGGGTTACGCCAAAACGGTCGATACGGTTACGGAGCACGTTGAACGAGTTGTCAACTGCGCTCTTGGCCTCTGAACGGATGACGTCAATAACCTGTGCGTTGGTGGCGTCGTTGGCAATTTTGTCGCGGAGCTCGTATGTTGCAAAAATCTCGGCCAGACGGCGCTGAGGGGCAACCTGATTCCAAGCATCGGCAAAAAGGCCGATGAAATCGGCGCTGGAATTTACGTTGTTGGCCTTGGCCATTTCCAGGGCAGCCACGAAGTCGGGGTCCGTGCTGTTGCCGGAGAGGGCTTTAACAAGGTCTTCCAACTGAACCTGCAGCATGACGTTCATACCGCCCTTGAGGTCCAGACCCAGGTTGATTTCTTTTTCCTTGGTGCTCTTGTAGGTATAACCGAAATATACCTTTTCCGAGCCGATAGAGTCGATGTAGGCTCTGTTTCTGATGTTGGCCACGGAGTCCTTTACAAATTCAGAGACTTCGGCGGGCACGTTGTTTGACTGAACGAACTGAGCAGCCTGCTCCTGAGCATATTTTGCGGCTTTGCTTTCCTGATAGCGTGTTACAGCTGTGAAGGAAAGCTGCCAAATGCTGGCGATGACAAGCAGAATTGCTACAAATCGTATCCAACCTTTGCTTTGCATTTTGTTTATGTTTTAAAATTTACTTTTTGTCAAGTTAAGGTAACGTCTTTAGACACTACCGCAAAATAGGGTGCAAATTTACTAATTTTTTCCGAATATAAACTCTTTGTCGCAAGTATTTCGTAATTTTGCAGGCTACACCATCATGCAAAAACGCTGTTTGGGCATATTTTTCCTGCTTCTGGCCGTGGGTTTTACCTCATCGGCCCAGACTTTATTGGAAAAGGCCGACAGCCTTCACCGCACCTACAATTTCGAGGAAGCGGCAAATCTCTACCTTAAAATTGGCCTTGAAGACAAGGCGGCGGTGTCGCAGAATGCGCTGAATATGACCGATTTCTGTGCCGATCCGCATGTGGTGGCACGCCGGCGCTTCTCGCGCAAAGACTTCTTCCTTTACTACCCGCTGGAGCCCCATTCCTGGTATATGACGCCCAACGTGCTGGATTCGCTGGGCGGATATCCCGTTTATCGGCCCAAAGATGCCGATTTAATCTATTTTTCCACGGCCGACAAAGCCGGCACGCGCAGCCTTTTCATCACGGAAGACCTGGACAGCCTGTGGCGCGCTCCGCGCCTGGCCGGGGAGGCCGTACTTAGCACCGGCAGCGAGATTTTCCCCATGCTGTCGGCCGATGAAAAGACGCTGTACTTTGCCTCCGACGGCCTTTTTGGCATGGGCGGATACGATCTTTATTCATCCACCTGGGATGCACAGAACGCCTGCTGGGGAGACCCGGTGAACCTTGGTTTTCCCTTCAGTTCGCCGGCCGATGATTTCCTGCTTATGGACACGCCGGACGGTAAATATACGCTGTTCGCATCTAACCGTGACTGCTCGGCCGACAGCGTGTACGTTTATGTGCTGGACTACAGCACGTCACGCGTTCGCAAGCCTGTCCGCAATCATAGTGAGCTGCTAAGGATTGCTTCGCTTAAGCCTGTTGAGGATCCTACCCGCATGGACAACGCTCAGGCCACAATGTCCCAGACGCTTCACGGGAACGCCAATACACGCCTGTACGCGCGTAAAATGGAAGAGGCGCGAGCTATAAGGGATTCCATTTATGTGTACGAAAAGGCGCAGGATGCGCTCAAGCTAAGGCTGGCGGTGGCGCCGACGGATGGGGAAAAGGCGGTGCTTAAGGCTCAGATCCAGGCAAAAGAAAATGTACTGGAACCACTTAGGCAGCTTCTGGAGGAAACCAACCTTGAAATTCGTCTGGTAGAGCAGACTTTTCTGCAGTCCGGCGTTGTTACATCGGCCGAAGACCGTGAAGTTGTAGGGGCAAATACCGGTTATGCCTTTGCCAAAAACGACCTTGGAGGCACTCTGGACATTAAAGTTGCCAGGCCGATTCCTACAGGCGCCTTCCGGCGCTCTCCTGTGGGCCGATTCGCCATTGACAACACCCTCCCGGCCGGTATAGTGTACCAGATTCAGCTGTTTTCGTCGGTGCGTCACGCTACGCTTGACGACATCGGCGGCCTGGCGCCGGTGTACGAACGCCTGGGGTCAAACCTGCAGTACACTTATTCAGTGGGCATGTATCCAACTTACGTACTGGCCCTTTCTGACTTGAATCTGGTGCGTTCCATGGGCTTTCCCCAAGCCCGTATAACAGCTTACCGGGACGGACGCGCCATCCCGGTAAACGTTGCAAGACAAGAAGAGTAGGGGTTATTCTTTTACGCAGCGGACACTGTGTGCGGTTTCCCTATAGCTTCCGTCGATTTCATATTCATAAGAACTGTAATAGGGGAAATATTCTACCGCGAGTCCGTCGGCCCAAGAGTTTACTTCTGGATCTATGATAGGAGTGGCCGAATAATAATAACCATCTGCGAAACCGTAACTGACACTCTTTTTCGACAAACCGGCAAAAGCTGCATTTGTAGGAACTCTCCAACCCTGAGGGCATGGATCCCAAACGGTTTTTTGGCCGCTGATTCCGCCCCACAGATTATCGTCTCCGCGACCATCGCTTCCCGTATACCAGTTTTTGGTAGGAGAAACGCCATTAATGAACTTGGTCGGATTGGCTATGCTGTATGCCAAGCCGTTGTCGCCTTGATTCCCAACTTCGTCACAATCATCCTGCAACGGATCTTTTCGGCCCCATTGGAATTTAAGGCCTCCTCCGCCAAGCTCTTCCTGCATAACTGCTCCGGAAGGAAGTGTATTTTCTCCAAAGCTACTCTTTACCCAAAGAAGGTAAGACCAGAGGATGTTGCCGCTCTTATCTTTGATGGCCACCAGGGAACTGCCTTCCGAGGGGCCGCTCATGGTGAGAATTCTGCCGGAAAGGCCAGCCGTGGCCTTTCCCCAGAGGACATCGGCGCTGTACGGCATGGCGGACGGGGCGTCCGAATGGCCCCGCTGCCAGTTGCCGTCGATGAACCTGGGCGTAATATCTATTCCGACTGGCGTGTCGACAGTGGCGCAGAAGCTGTTCTGGGGGCCGTAATAAATAGCGGTATTCCAAGTCATACGGCTGTCCAGAGAGGCTACTTGCTTCATTACGCTGCGGGAGAAGGTAAGGTCCTTCGTAGAAATCACCAGCGTACCTACCTGTGAGCCAGCGTATGCAGTCATGGTAATGCCATTTGAAAATACGCAGGGAAGCGACACAATGTAATACCATTTATCGGCCTCAAAAGTGCCGTCGTCGGGCGCGGTGAGCGTGATTGTATCCTCTGTTCCGGAGCCGGCCACAGGAGTGCCTTCGGAGAACGAGAAACTGAAGTCTCCCGCTATCTTTTCGCCGTTGTTTCCCTTAAGGGTGACCTTCGATACGCCTGGCCGTCCCGTCTTGAAGCGCACGCCGGAACAGACGTGTTTGCATGTGACGGAGGCCGTAGAGGACGTTCCGGCAAGGATAATTGTCCCTTCGGCATAGCTGCCTGCAAAACCTGTCTGGTCGGCCGAAAGGCTAGTGGTAATGGTTGTACCGGATTTGGTGGCCGATGTGTTTTTGGGGTACAGCATCACGTAAGTGCCCAGATCGGCCGGAGCTTCTCCTTCGAAACGGGCCGTTGCTACCGGGGTGGCGTTGTCGCCAGTGAAGGTGTATGGTGTATCCCCTACGAAGACGGTAACTTCTTCTCCGGCTTTCCAGAGAATCTCGGAGTCGTCCGACGGGTTCAGGGCGGCTTTTGTCCCTTCCGGTTTTTCCTCCCCGCTCATGGATGCGTCCAGCACATGGTGGACCAGTGCCGGTTCAGGATTAACTGGTGCAGGATCGGGGGTAACGGGCACAGGATCCGGATTCGTCTCTTTGCACGAAAGGACGAACACGGCCATAGCCGCCAGAAGAAATTGGCTACATGTCTTCATAGGACTGCGTTTCCGCTTTTGCTCCGCCTACCGAGGCTGCCAGGATTCCGGCTGGGATCAGAGTCACCGGAGTGGTTTCCGGCGCCAGGTATTCTAAACGTTTGTCACACATAGGCTTCTGTTACTTAGAAAGTTGCCTGGTAATCTCCTTGGAGTACTCGGAGATAATACTGTTGTGAACCTGGCAGGTGGTGTACTCGATGTCGGAAGACTGGCCGCCGTTGTAAGTGTTGAGAATACGGTCGGCAATGTTTTTGACGTCGGTCACGCTGATGTACTCTATACGGGGCAGGTAGCGCAGTGTGTAGGTTTTCCAGGTGGGCTCGGTCTCTACGGGAGACTGGCTGCGGAACATTATATTCACGCTAACCACCATATCCGGGATGTCCGGATCCGTAATTACACGGCGTTTCTCGTTGTAGGGCACGAATATCTGGGGATCGGCCACAAACTGTACCTGGTCCACCGTTGCCGTGTTGGCTTCGGGGTTGCAGTAGAACAGCGAAGTGCCGTAATAGCGGCGCTGATATTGTCCACCGTACACATCCTGTTCGCTGAGCCTGGTGGCGATGGTCTCCGGATAGGGATTCTCAAATTCGGCCTTGAACAGGGAATTGTTGTAAGGGGCCTTGAGAATGCGGAAAGGTGCCTTGACAGCTCCTGCCACGTTGCCGGTGGAAACCTTCTGGTCTTTTGCGGCAGTTGAAAGGGTTAGCGGATTAACTTCCATGGAAGTGGCTTCACGGAACCAGTCGGTATAGCCGGCCTGGGTACCAGGATAAACGCCACAGCTCACGGAAACGGTGAAATCCGTAGGATGGCCAAACAGATCTTCGTTAATGACAACAGGGCCGATAGAGGTGGGATCGAAGAAGGAAATCAGGCGCAGGCCCAGCTGGTGGGGCGACATTGAAATGTCGTATTCCGCCATGGTCTTACCGTTACGTACCCAGTCCGTTTCCTTGCGGGAATAATAGGTGGCCTGGGCCTTGTTGCTCCAGTAAGCGTCCTTTACAATGTAAACCACAGGGTCGTCGCTAATGTTCCAAAGTCCTTTACCCATCTGCTCTCCAATGTCGGCCGACTTGGTTTTGGGACCAACCTTGAAATATTCACGGGGGAGGCTGATTTTGGGAACCTTATGGGAGCGCTTGGACCTGATAAGACCCACGGTTTCCATAGTGGCGCTTAAATCAAGACCTACTGTAAGGTCAAGATGCCCCAGTTTTTCTTTATCTTCATCTTTACTTCCGGTTTTTCCCAAATCCTTACCCAGAGTGCCAAGCATGCTGATAACACATCCGATTCCTACCCATACCACTCCGGCGCCGGCGACAAAGCGGGGACGGGGAACAAAAGCGCCGTCACCGTTTCCCATATCGTCCCGGCCGTTGATTTCGCTTGCCTTTTTCCCTTTAGGCCAACCGGCCGTTCCGTTAAAGAAATAGTCCAGGACAAACTTGTTGTTCATAAAGGAACTGAGCAAGCTGCCGATATAGGGAACGGAATAGCCCCAGCCATTGGTGCTTGCAGGAAGGAGTGCCTTAAGATTCATATCTCCGGCCATCTTTCCGCTAAGTGTTCCTTTGATAAGGGAACTTAGGACTATACTTTGCTCGTCCATCAAAGTCATGCCGATGGTAATCTGCTGGTATTTGTCAAAGAAATTGTCTTTGCGCATAGCCTCCATCTGCACGTCAAATGCCCACCAGCCAACTTCGGGGGTAATTAGCTGGTCGTTTGCGGTTTGCGGGGCAATGGCCGTTGAATAATACTCTCCGGCCTTTTTCTCGAATTTATCGAAAGCGGGGTCCAGCTCGCTTACTTCATGGTTAAGCGGAATGGCATACGATGTGGAATTGTGCGTGGCCTGGTTACCCTTGAAACGCACATACCACAGATGGTCGTTGGCTCCCGATTCGGGGATGAGTTCCTGCGGCCAGTAATAGAATATGCGCAGTTTTCCCTGGTTGGCATTATACAGGCCGAAGTAGTTGGTGTGAACGCATGAGGGCTCCTCGATACCAGTAGTATTGAAGGCAAGCACCCAATTGTCCTTGTTCGTCATCATGTTCTCGAGAGTCTCGTCCGGGATATTGCACTGCCGGCCGGGAGCGTGATAATTCCAGGGAAGAGGAACGTCCTGGGTCCTGACTTTGTCCTTACCGTTTTCCTTATAGGCTTCTATAACCAGCGACACAGATTCGGCAGCTGCCCAGTTTTCTTCGAATTTTTTGTTTCTGGAAGGGGATTCGCCGTCGTTGAAGCCGATAGGAAGACCGGCGTTCTGGCTGATGGAAAGGATTGCAGTGGCGCCGCTGGTCATCTGTATGGAAATCTGGGCCGAACGGATACCTTCCAAAGTGGGATCCGACTTTACGGTGACATCCACAACCATGCTTCCGCGCTCCAGGGCATTCTCGCGCTTGACTTCGCTCACCCAGTCCGGCTGGTTAAGGACCTTATCGATTTGCGTGTCTCCAATGCCTTCCAGCACCGTTGTTTCGGTGTAATTATCGTTGCTTACATTCAGACTGTACTCAAGCGTACGGTGGTCCGGTTCTTCCTTTTCATGCTTGTCGCATGAGAACGCAAGAAGAAGGGCGGGAAGCGCAAAGAGAATGTATTTTGCTTTCATAGTCTTCATTAAGTTTTAACTACTACCATCTGCCGTTGTCGGCCGTGTCAATATAAACCTTGCAGGGACCGCCTCCGCATCTTACACGGAACTGATACACCCATGCTTCGTAGTACTTCCACTCGCCAAAGAACCACAGTTTTTCCAGACCTTTATCCGTATTCTTCAGATTATAGCGGTACTTTGTCTGATCGGCCGAGTTCCTGTAGCACATGTACCAGTTGTCCCAGCTGGGCATCTGCAGGGCACTGAGGTTGGAATGAATGGACGGATTGGCTTTGAGAATATCGTGGACAACGTCAAGGGTCCATACGGATGAGCAGCGGTTAAAGTGTTTGGAGTCATCAACTGACGGGCTCATTATGTTCTGTTCGCCGGGTTCCAGATGCAGCAGGAAGCCGTCCTGTACAGCCACGGTGTATTCCTGAATAACCACAAAGGCACCGCTGCCGCGGATAAAGCCGTCAAGCATGACGCTTCCTTCGGGAAGTTTTCCGCTTCGCACATCAATCGTTGCACCCAGATAGTAGGGGTCCAGAGCATCGCAGCTTTCTTTTTCTTCCAGCTCATCGTCGTTTTGTCCCAGGGCGTCGCGAGGAATGAAGACTACGCCGGAGAGCGGACGGACGCTAACGGGTACCTCCAGCTCGGCAATTCTGCCATCGGCCTTTCCGGAAACCGGTTTAAGGACCACCTGGCCCTGTTTTGCATTCAGGGTATCCCTTAGGTTCCATATCATGTTGTCGCCGTTTATTACCAGGTCGGCATAGTCCGGGACAATATCTTCGAACCATTCTTTGGCAGCATCGTAATCCTCGGCGGCAATTGTGAGCATGCCGGGATCGGCTTCGTTTAGCTGAAGAGGGCCGCGGGTGCCGGTGATTTTGCCGTTCTGGTCCAGAACCAGAACTTTATTTATCAGCAGATCGGCATCGTTGCAGGGATAAAAACTCTCCGAAGAATTGCCGTTCTGGTCCTTCTTGCAGGAAATTGCCAGCAGTCCGGCTGCCAAACCGCAAACGATGAGTAGTCTTTTCATATTGCTTCTGCTTTTTTTCGTTAAAACCTTCAAATATAGTAATATTTGGCCAAAAATGAAAAACAGCACCCGCGCCACACGGCGCAGGTGCAGGAAATGGGCCGGGTAAATAAGCTTGGAAGAGAAGCCCGGCTTTAAATAACGCACAATGTTAGAATAAAAAAAGGACCCCGGCAATATGCCGGAGCCCGAAATTGACGTAAAGTCAAGAAGTGACGGTAAATTTTTACGCAGAATCAATTCTTACCCCATTCGCTGGGCGATTGGCCGGCGATGGCGGTGAAGGTTCGGCTGAAGACTGATGGCGACGAGAAGCCGCAGCTTGATGATATATCGGCCATCTTCATGTCGGGATTATCGGCCATCATGCGCATGGCTTCCTCTATCCTGTAGCGGTTTACGAAGAGGTAAAAACTGCAGTTGTACTCCGAGTGGATAAACTGCGACAGGTATGTGCGGTTCATGGGCAGAACGGCCTGCAAGTCCACCAGTTTGAAATCTGGATTCCGATAGGGCTTTTCCTTTTCCATCCAGTTTTCCAGAGCCTGCCGATATACTTCGTTGGGCTGCTGCTGAATATCCTCTTTGGAAGGGTTGTTCTTCATGGATTCCCACACCTGTTCCCACGGGTCCCGGCGGAACAGGATTAGGTCTGTTCCGTAAGTGAGGGTGAAAATGACCAGCCACTGCTGGGTGAATCCACGCGAGTGTTCGTGTGAAACACACATATAAGTATATACTGCCACAATCAAAAACCCTACAAAAATATAACGGATGATGCTCCTTTCGTCCACGTCTTCCAAGGAAGAGAAATTGTCCTCGCACCATATCTTATATTCGCGCACGTGTGTAAATAACAGCACAATCAGGATCACCGGATATAGGGCAATAAGGATCCTAAGGTTAACGGGAAGGAAATAATCCAGCGCCACCAGGACATACATTGGCACGATTTGATACAGGGCGCGCCGGACGTTAAGCCAACCCGGACGGAGCGCCTCTGTGGGGAATAAAAGCAGAGACCAGCCCAGCAGATTGCCCAGTGCAAGCTCCATAGTGGTGAGTTCGTATGCGCCCATATTCATCACCGGCTTGCCCATGAACAGCCAGGAAAAGACATATATCCCATCCAGAAGGCCCCACAGTAGAAGTGTATAGACCCATAGCTTGCGCATACGGTATCCATCTGTATGTCTGGCGGTAATAAAGGCAAGACAAAAGGCCACAGCCGTGGAGGCCGACATAAGAATGGGAGTTATGGCGTTGTCAAAATACTCGTCGGGAATAAAGCGCGACGCCCAAATACTCAGCGCCACAATGGCGGTGAGTATAACGGCGAAGCGAATTTCGGCCTTATAATTGGTTATGATTGACATACTATTTGTCATCCTTGACAAGATGCACGTCGCATTGAGGGAATGGAATGGTTATTCCGGCGCTGTTCAGTGCATCGTAAATCGTTTCCTTGGCATTGTCTATATAGGCTATTCTCTCGGGAACAAGCACGTATTGCTTAACGGCAATCTCTACGCCGCTATCGGCCATATCGTTCACCACCACGTTGATTCCGTACACGGGCTCGACTATATCCCGGCCATACTTGTCTTTGGTCCTAAGCTGGCCCATGGCTTCTACCAGCGCTTTGCGCACCTTCTTTACATCGGTTCCATAGGCTACGCTGGTGATAATCTTGGTGAACTCGTAGGAGTTGTTGCGGGTAAGGTTGTTGAAGTTCTTGCCAAAGAGCGAGGCGTTCAGGAAGGACATTTCCGTGCCTTCCAGCGTTTCCACTACCACGCACTGGTAGTTGATTGCCACCACTCTGCCGCGCACGCCGTCGCACTCAATCCAGTCTCCAACTCTTAATCGGCCACCCATCAGTTGGATACCATAGATGAAGTTGTTGATGATATCCTTAAGTGCCAGACCGATACCGGCCGACAGACCGCCGGCCACCAGGCCCAGGGAGCCTGTAGGAATCTTCCACACATCCACAACCACTATTATATATATCATCCAGATGAGCACGCTTATTATGCTGTTTCCCAGGGAAAGGTTGATTTCATTTTCCCTTATGGATGTGCGGTTGTACTTGCGCATGAAAGCGGAATAACGGGCATATTGCCAAACGGCGTGAAGGCCACGGTTAATATAACGCAGCGCAAAGAACAGGATAGCCAGGCCGATGATGCTCTTTACCGATATGCGAAGCGTCTCGAATCCTTCCTTGTCCAGAATGAGGACGAAAGGATCGAAGAACATCTTATGGAACAGGGCGTCAAAGTCGAATACATCCAGCGACATGTGCACGCAGAACGGCAGAGAGAGCAGCACCATCGCCGGAATGAGCACCTGAGTGATGAGGTTGTAGAACCAGGTGGCGCCAAAAAGGAGCGACTCCCTGTCGGCGCCCGATACGTAGGTGATTTTCTCCCGTGCGGCATCCACACGCTTGTTCAGCCAGCGCTCCTTGTAACGGCTCATCAGGTCCGATACACAGAGGATGGTGAGAATCACGGCCAGCTGGAAGTACCACCAGATGAGGATGAGCAGGGATACGAAGGTAAAGCCTAAGAATGCAGCGATGAAGGCTATGAGGTATATGGCCAGCGAAGCCCAGCCCAGGGCGCTGTCTGTTGTGGTAGCCTTTCCGTTTTCCCGGATACTGAAAAACAGTTGCCGCAGCACGGCGAAAGCCAGAATGGGCGGGAACAGGAAATTCATCAGCCTGTCCGGCACAAAGGTTATGCGACAGACGATGATGATTAATGCTATAAGGATTGTGGGGATATACAGCCTGAGGCTGTGATAAATCTGCTTGGAATTTACGCGCAGCAGCAGGGATCCGTTGATAGCCAGCAGCAGCCACAGGAAGGTATTGATGTGTCTGGCGCTCAGTAATATATACTCATTTCCGCCCACACTGAAACCCAGTGCCAGGAAGTACAGGAAGGTTCCCGCCAGCACCGAGAACAGCAGTCTCTGGTTAAGGGGCAGGTATTGCTTTACCTTGGGAATGAGGCTAAGGAGCCACAGGAGGAGTAATGCAAGCAGCCAGAATAAAACCAGGGCCACAAGCTGGATTATGCAAACAAGAACCAAGGTGGAATTTGCGCCCTTGCTGGACAGGCCGTCGAAGAGGTCCGAATCGGCCGATGAGTTGGCAGGTTCCTGCTCGTCTCCGTGAAGTTCGTCGAAGTCATACTGGGCGTGCAGGGCTACTTTCACCTTGTCCCAAGCGGCCCGCGGGTTTGCCATAATATCCATAAAAGGAGTCTGGCCGTCCACGAACACATATTTCTCCAGATCGTTATAACGGGACTGAGCGTAGTTATTTGCCTCTTCCAGGCGCCAGTATGCAGCTTGGTAGTGCATGCTGTCGGCCAAAACCCTGGCACGGTTGCTGGCGTGCATCTTAAGCAGGTCGGATGCATACAGGATACAGCTGTCGCGATGAATCTCTCCTTCGGCGTCAAGTACAAAAGGCGACATTAGCGAATCCTTGATAGCAATGCGGATCACTTCCTTTTCCAGAGACGAATCAAGTTCGGATATTTGCAGACCCAGAGAGTCGTTATGATACATGAGGCTGTCCGGCAGTATCTCTACCTCTATCTCTGTCTTAATTGGGGGGAGGCGCCTTAGGGCCTCTATCAGACGGGCATAACGGTCTATTTCTACATTCTGTTCGTTGACAATGCGGTCGTAAGGCCTTCTGTCCTTGTTGAAATCCTTGTATGCAGTGGAAACTTTATTCAGGGCATAGGTAAGGTCGAAGGTCATTTCCTGCTCCTGAGTGTACAGGAGAATGGAAAGTTCGTTGGACGCTGCAATAACATCTACCAGTTTCTGGTGCTGAATGTCATATTCCTTGTCGAACAGCCGCTGTTCTTCTCCGCTTTGCTCCAGCACCATCTTAAGCTCCGAGCGCAAGTCCCGCAACACATCGGTGAGCGGCTGCCCATTCACAATGGACAGCACCGGAATAGCAAAGACAAAAACAGCAAAAGCAATAGTCAGGAATTTCTTCTTCATATCCCTGTATGTATTTAGTTGGGTAAAATTACAAGTTTTTTTGCTTTTATGCAACAAAAAAGGCCTCCGGCGGTAACCGGAAGCCTTTTGAGCGGAGGGGACGAGATTCGAACTCGTGGTACAGAATAACCCGTACGGCAGTTTAGCAAACTGCTGGTTTCAGCCACTCACCCACCCCTCCGGGCTTAAAGCGTTTGAAACTCCGTCATAACGGACGGGACTGCAAAGATACGAATTTTCTTACAATCGGCAAGTTTTTGAAAAATATTTTGTAAGTTTATAGAAAATTTGACCGTTTATGAAAAAGTCCTGGATCATACCCGCATGTTTTCTGCTTGTAGCAGCACTGGTTAATTTTGTAGCAAGATATATTGGCGCAGCACCTGTGGCGGCCATGGTAAAACCGGCCCTCCTGCCGCTTCTGGCCCTTACTACTGTGGCCGCTGTGGGCGGTATGGAAGACAAATACATCAGGCGTCTTGTGACAGCCCAACTTCTTGGTGCTGCAGGCGATATCTTCCTCATTGCCGATGGAATTATTCCTTTCGGCCTTGGCCTTGGGTGCTTCCTGGCAGGCCATATATTCTATTTTACGGTATTCGGCTCGCGTTCCTGGAAAGGCCTTAAGCCCGGACAGTGGGTTCTTGCAATTGCCGTTATGGCCATTGCCGTTGCAGGTCTGCTCATAGGAATTGGCGTAAATGGAATATTCTTAGTGCCGTTCGCAGTTTACGGCATGGCACTTATGTTCCTCATCTTCTGCGGCCTGGCTGGCGTCCTTAGAAAGCTTCCCAATCCCTGCACATGGTGGATTATCACTTTCGGCGGCATGCTGTTCGCTTTCTCAGACAGCCTCATCGCCATCCAAACCTTCAACGGGCCCAAAACCATCCTGGAGTTCTTAGTAATGGTAACCTACGTTGCAGCACAGTGCCTCCTGGCCTGGGGTGCCGTAAAACTGCACAAAGCCCAGCTGTAAACCTGGCGGCTAATTAGCTAATTATCAGCACATTACAATATAATCGTCGTTCAAAAAACGAACGACGATTATATAATAACTCGCTGACACTCAGCACTTTAGCGGCCAGCGAATTCCGGGCTAGCGCTTCTTAATCAAGCAGCAAAGGCCGATAATGGTGAACACGGCGTTCATCATGAGCAGTTCGTAGCTGAAGTGATAGCCGTTGAACCAGCGTACGGAATTCAGATCCAGCAGCAGGCACAGAAGGGGAGCGGCAACGGCAACCAGCGGAACCCATTTGTCGCGCACCGGGGCCTTGCAGCAAAGGCCGAAGGCGAACAGTCCCAGGATGGGACCATAGGTGTAGCTTGCAAGCCGATACACGGCGTCTATCACGCTGGTGGAATTAAGGGCGTTGAAAACAAGGATGCAAATGGCCATAAGTACGGCCATTGCGGTGTGTACCAGCGTCCGTTTTTTGTCCCTGCCGCCAAGGATATCGATGGTAAACGACGTGGTTAAGGAGGTCAACGCACTTCCGCCGGCCGGAAAGCCCGCCATTACAAGGCCCACGATAAACAGCGTTGCCACAAGGCCTGAAGCCGGCAAAAGTCCGCTCCAAGTGACTTCCGGGAATATAGAATCTCCGCTTGCCTGAATGCCGTGCAGGGCCGCAAACTGATACAGATACACGCCCAGGAAAAGGAACAGCGCTATGGTTACAATCTGAAGAATCACAGACACAATAAGGTTCTTCTGCGAGTCCTTCACACTCTTGCAGGCCAGCGTCCGCTGCATCATGTCCTGGTCCAGGCCAGTTGCCGCTACAACGGTGAACAGGCCGCCCACCAGCTGCTTCCAGAAAAACTGCGGATGGTTAACGTCGTCAAAATAGAACACCCTCATCATGGACGTGTCCGGTTTGCCAACTTCGCGCGCAATTAGCACCAGGCAAAGAACAACGGCCACCAGCATAGAGAAAGTCTTCACAATGTCAAGGCCGATAACGGCTTTAACTCCGCCGCGCACCGTATAAAGCCATTCCAGCAGCACAACAACAAGCACGGTTACCCAGAACGGAACGCCAAGCGGTCCGAAAACCAGCAGCTGCAGCGTGGCAATCATTAGGAACAGCCGCACCGACGCTCCAAGCATCTTGGAAATAAAGAAAAACCATGCTCCGGTTTTATGGGAAGCCACGCCAAAACGCTTGTCCAGATACTCGTACACCGACACCACATTAAGCCGGAAGTACAGCGGACACAGCACAAAAGCAATTACCAGATACCCCAGGAAAAAGCCAACGCACATTTGCAGATAGCCGAATCCTACGCTTCCCACCATGCCGGGAACCGACACAAATGTAACCCCCGACAAGCAGGAACCGATCATGGCAATGGCAACCTTCCACCATGCCGTGGACCTGGTTGCGTAGAAATCCTTAGCCATTCTTCAGACTGTCTTTGTGTGCGCGTCCAACAGGGATGGGCTTGTCCACGCCCATAAGCTTAACCTCTGTGCTCTTGCGTTTTTCTATTCTCCACACAGGGACGATATACGAACGGTGAACACGGATAAAAGTGCCCTCCGGCAGCATAGAGAGTATGTCTTTAAGAGGAATCTGTGACAAAATGTCTTCCCTGTGGTCTATATGGAAGCAGGCGTAATTGTTACGCCCTTCAATGAACTGGATGGCCGACAAAGGAATATGCACCGTCTTGTAGCCGGACTTCACCTGGATTTCCTCGCCGGTTTCGGCCTCGGCTCGCCTGGCTTCAAGGGCTTCGCGGGCGTTTTTGACAGCGTCGTCCACCTCTTTTTGTTCGGTAAGGTCCGTAAAGGCCGATGCGAACAGGCCGGAAGGCAGGCCATTGGCAAGTACCGCCAGTAGCAGAATCCACATTGCACGGACGTGAGGGGCCATTTTGCCGGCCTCTACATCGGCATCCGGGAAGTCCACCGGGGTTAGCGTCATAAGGAAGGTCACAATGCCGATGAGGAATAGGGCACCGGCTACCGTGGCCCATCCTTTCCAGTCCTGGCGCAGCATCGGCCCTAAAACCATGCGGCACAGGAACCAGATTCCGTACAGCCACAGCGCATACAGCACCACGTGTGAGGGGTGCCATTGAAGCCATTCAGCAGCGGGAAAAAGGAACATCATCCCCGGCAATACGGCGATGCAGAAGATGATGTCCAGAATATGCCGGGATTTCACGGCTTGTTGCTTTTAAATTTCGTAACCTGCGAATTCCACGTCGCGGGCTGCGCGCTCCTTAAGGGCCGGGTTCTTGTAGGCGTTCTCAAGATTGCTCTTTACGCCGGCGGCGTCGCCCTGGCGGGCGCAGATGATGGCCTTAAGATACTGAACCTTAGGATCCTTGCAATGGGCGGTGGCGGCCGCTTTGTCCAGCTGGTCCGTGAGGATGTATGCCAGAACGGTGTTGTGGCAGCAGCCGGTGGCGTCCTGCAGGGCCTGGGCGGCTTCTTCGTATCGGCCAGTAAGGATGAGAACTATGCCAAGATTCTTTTTGGCGTCCGGAGTGGCGGCTTTGCGGAAGAGGTGCTCGGCGGTCTTATAGTCGTCTTTTCTGAGTGCCAGGATGCCCTTTGCGTTGATAACGTCGGGATCCTGGGGATCAAGCTCTCCGAAGCCTGCTTCGGCCTTGGCGTCGCGGCCTTCGGCCAGATACAGGGCGGCAAGATTGTACATTGCACGGTCGCTGCCGAACTTGTTGATGGCTTTCTTGTAGATTTCTTCCTTCTGCTCACTGCTCTTTACCAGAGAGGCTGCCCTCAGGAGGGCTTCCTCGTCCAGAACAGAGTCGTTGCTTTCCAGCAGTTCAATCAGTTCCTCGTTGCTGTAGTTCTTGAACTCTATGGTTGCGATGAGGCGGGCGCGGCGAAGTTCAGGAAGCACCTCTCCCTTGAGGGCGGTGTACACCTGGGACATGTTGCGGATCTCGTTTTCGCGTACGGCAGGGTCGCTGTACATTGACAGGACGCGCAGGATAAGGTCTTTGTCTTCAAGGTCGCTCTGTGCAACAAGCTGCTGGAAGCCTTCCCAGTCCTCGCCAAGGCTGCGGACGGTGGGATCCGTGGTCTCCTTCCCCTTGGTTACCTGATTCCAGGCCTTTGTGGCCGATGAGGAACGGTTGTCCGACAGTTTTTCGTTTTTGTCGGTATCGCCTTCCGGTGATGCGTATGCCACAATTTCCGTGCTGGTGACAGTGGTACGTTCATCGGCCGCAACTTTGTCCAGGGCCTCCAGGAAAGCTTTTACAGACTCGCCTTTAAGCTCTGAATTGCGAACCTCTGAGCTGTTTACCAGGTACTTGATCTGGCCTTCTGTGGTGGAGGTGATAACTTCCTGGTAGTCGTCGGCCTTGAAGGTTACGGCACCGGCGCGCTTTACAAGCATGTAGGTGGTGTTGGCGCCATCGGCCACCTTCTTGGTGGGAAGGGTGACTGATTTCTTGTTGGCCGATACTTTGCCGCGGAGCTCCAGATAGCAGTGCTCCATGCCTTCCACGTAGTCGAAGTGCACTTTTTCGGTGACCTTTTGGCCGTCGGCGGAAACTACCTTATAGTTGTCGCGTACGTTTTCGCCCTGATATTTGAAGGGTTTCATGCTGGCCTCGCCGCCGTCGTACACGATGACGGGAGTTACTTCCACTATTACGTTGGGATTAAAGTAATCTTTGGGGTAGGTTACCGAAACGCTTGCGTCTATGGTGCCGTTAACTACTTCCAGAACGGGCGGGACGCATTCGACTTTGACGTTTTCGGCCATTTTGGCCATTTTTTCCGGGGAGGCGCAAGAAGCGGCGGCAATGGCCAGCGCTGCAACTGCAAGGATTCTGATGGATTTGTTCATATACTGATAAAATATTTTAAGCATATCTGCAGAAGACAAATATAAGCATTTAATTTAAAAAATGACTATATTTGCGAAACTATTATGGACCTACAGGCACTAAAAAATAAGTACGACATTATCGGCAACGACCCTGCGCTAAACGAAGCGCTGGAAACGGCCGTAAAATTTGCCCCCACCGGCCTAAGCGTGCTAATTCAGGGAGAAAGCGGTGTGGGTAAGGAAAGCTTTGCCCGCATCATTCATCAGTACAGCCCCCGCAAGCAGGCTGCTTTCTTTGCGGTAAACTGCGGCGCGCTGCCCCGTGAGTTAGTTAATTCAGAGCTTTTCGGCCACGTGCGCGGCTCGTTCACCGGTGCCACGGAAACCCGTAAAGGCTATTTTGAAGAGGCCGACGGCGGCACGCTTTTCCTGGACGAGATTGCCGAGCTTCCGCTTGAATCACAGGCACTTCTGCTAAGGGTGCTGCAAAGTGGGGAATACCGCAAGGTGGGTTCCAACAAAGTTGAGCACACAGACGTTCGCGTTGTGGCCGCAACAAACGTAAATCTGTACGAGGCCGTAAAGCGCGGCAAGTTCCGCGAAGACCTGTACTTCCGCCTTAGCGCCGCCCAAATCCGCATACCTCCGCTAAGGGAGCGCAAATCAGATATTTACCTGCTGTTCCGCAAATTCACTTCAGACTTCTCGGAGGTTAACGGAATGTGCAAGATTTCTTTGAAACCGGACGCCATACGTCTTCTGGAGCAGTATCGCTGGCCAGGCAACATACGTCAGCTGCAGGGCTTCACCCAGTCTTTGACAGCCCAGGTATCTGTTAAAGTTACCCCCACCTTACAGCGCATAGAGCTGGACGCCAGGGAGCTTGCTCCATATATGCCTCGCGAAGAAGGGGAGCCCATCCCCGTGCTTTACGAGGGCCCTCAGTCCCAGTCATCGGCATTCAGCGCCGAAGAAAGGCAGGCAATTTTCAAAGCCATCTTCGACCTTAAGCAGGAGGTGGACGCCCTTAGAGCGCGCATAGACCGTCGCGAACTTCCGGCTCCGCCCGTATCGGCCGATAATTTCTCGCACGTGTCCCCTCATGAAGAAGAGGCCGAATGGCAGGAGCAGGAAGATTTTCAGGAAGAGACACTTAGCGTAAGAAAGAACGAGGAAGAGCTCATCCGCCAGGCCCTTGACAAATACCACGGCAACCGCAAAAAAGCCGCCGAGGAACTTGGCATGAGCGAGCGCACCCTTTACCGTAAACTGCCCGAAGAATACCGCAAGAAATGAAACGCATCCTAGTCATACTGTCTTTCGCCTGCCTGCTGGCCTCCTGCGGAATATATTCATTCTCAGGTACTTCCATCCAGGCCGATGTAAGAACCATCACCATCCCTTACGTAGAGTACAAGGCCCTCAGGGTGAATCCGTCGCTTTCCAACAACATGACGGAAGCCCTTCAGGAGAAGTTCCGCAAGCTTACCCGCCTGGAACAGGTGGACGTTGACGGAGACCTGGAACTGGTATGTGAAATTACCGGCTACGACGTTAAGGCAACGGCAATTACGGCCGATGAACAGGCCGCCCAGAACCGCCTCACGGTAACTGTAAAAGTGGATTTCACCAATAACAAATATCCGGAAGACAATCTGGAGAACAAGAGCTTCAGCGCATACGAGGACTTTGACGCAACCCAGTCATTGGATGCGGTTCAGGACAACTTGTGCGAAACCATAGTGGAAAAGCTTGTAGAGGATATATTCAACGCAACGGTAGCGCAATGGTAGGATCGTCTTACATAGATATTCACACCCTCACGCTGGACGAGCTTGCCGGCGTAGTTAACCTGTACCCCTGGTACGGCGCCGCCCGCGTGGAACTGTGCCGCCGCATGAGCGTAATGGGAGAAGACTGGGGCGAAGAGCAGTTCGCCGCCAATGCCCTTTACGTCCCGGACCGCAGCAAGCTGGCCGCCTTTATGCTCACCTCCCGTCAGATAGATTGTGCCGATAAAGACGTGAACTCGCTTTTGGCTTCCTACATGGAGGCTCCTGCCCCTTCATCGGCCTCATCGGCCCCGGACAGCGGTCATCAGGTGCGTGTTGTGGGCGGAGATTATTTTTCCCAGGCCCAGTACGACAAAGTGCGCCAGAGCGGGGACAATGTCTTTAGCAAATTTGCAGGCAAATCGCGCCCGGACGCCACTGCAGACGATGTTTCCGGCTCAGAGATAGCCGATCTTTATGCCACCGAAACACTGGCCAGAATCTTTGAGGAACAGGGCTGTTTTGAGCAGGCACGTCGCATTTATTCACGTCTGATTTTGGAAATCCCGGAAAAAAGTGCTTACTTTGCATCCCTTATTGACAATTTGGACAAATAAAAAGTAAAAATATATGAACGCAGCGTTTACAGTTTTGGTCGTTCTCATTATCATCGCGGCCATTCTCCTGATTGTGGTGGTCCTCCTTCAGAACGGTAAGGACGGCGGCCTGGCAACCAATTTCACTTCTGCCAACCAAACCCTGGGTGTGCGCCAGACAGCCACCATCCTGGAAAAAGCAACCTGGTATCTGGTAAGCTTCATCCTGGTTGTTTCCGTTATCACAGTATTCGTCGGCCGCGGCAACACCCGCGTAGGCGCCAACGATGCCATCAGCACGGAAATCCTGAACCAGGCCGAACAAACCGCCGACGAAGCCCCCGCCTTCCCCATCTCCCAGGAGTCCCCGGAAGCCCCGGAAGCAGAGTAATCCACGCACAGGCTGGCACTTAAGTGCCTCACACACAGCTATTTACAATAAAGTAATCGTTCGAAATCCGAACGATTACTTTATGTTATTACCCTCTGTATCAGCTACTTAGCTGCCAGGGTTTTTATGTCTTCCCAGCGGTAGAAGCAGCCGGGGGCGGCCATTTCCAGGGGAAGAGTGGCTTCTTTGCCGTTCAGAAGCACTTGGACCAGGATTTCCGGGTTTTTCTTGCTGCGGAAGAATACAAACTGCAGGTTGGCGGCCATGGGAATGTCGTAATTGCGCCAGTAATTTTCTACCTGGTAAGGATCGGCTATTACGCAGTCCATGCCGTTAACGCCAAGCAGGGACAGAAGCGGCATAATTGTGGTGTCGTGGGCATAGCGCAGGCGAAGCTGCACACCGTTTGCCCAGTCTTCATCGGCCTTTTCCACTATATCCTTCATTAGTCCGTTCATAGCCGCGGGCCTTACGTTATTCACGTCCGGCGACATTCCGTAGTTTGTGTAGTGCCTCAGGTTGTTGAAGCGCCATATACTGTAGCGCTCTTCCGGGGTGAACATGGTGTACAGCACTTCCGGCACCGGAACATCCAGATTATCAAGCGTTGACAGCACCGTGTGCATGCTTCTGCAGAAACTTTGCGAGCTTTCTACCAGCTGCTTGGGGTCTGTGAACCAGCGGCGCAGAATGGAATCGGCATCAAGGACCTCTTTGCGGAATTTCTTTTGCTTTTTATCGGCCGATGCGCGCATTTCCTTGTTGAATTCGGGGAATTCCGGCAGAAGGACCGCCTGGTAGGGATAGCCGTAATCGGCATTATAGTAGAAGGTCTTGTCCATCTCCTCCAATTGCTGCATGCAGCTGTACATGCTCACAATTGAGCGGTGGACGTTGGTGGACACAACCTCGGCATGGGTCATGCCTTTGAAAACCTCCGGATAGTTGCGCATCATCTGGCTGGCGATTAGCCTGTGCTGCTCCTGCCCTTTGAGCGTGAGCTGGCCCTCACGGTGCGCAAGCTGTGGATACAGGCCGATATAGGCTTCGTACAGCGCCTTGCCTTCTTCGGTGAGCAGATCTTTGGACGCGGCTTCGTTCCATACCTTAAGCATGTCCTCGTATATGGTTGAGCCCAGCGCATAACGGGCGCCGTGCCTGCCAACGTGGCTGATATAGAAAGGCTTATAGCCCTTGGGTGCCTTTGTTGGCACCGGCTGGTTGGTAGGATACATGCTAAGAGTTCCGCCGGTAAGTTCAATATCGGCCTCTATTTCCTTGCGGGAGTTGTTCTGCGCCCAGGCCGGAAGAATCATGAGCCCGGCTAACAGTACGAAGCAAATTCTTTTCATATTATGCGGTTAATTGTCGTTCTCTCACAAAGATATCAAGAATTGGCCAAATGGCAAACAGAGACTGCCATTTTGTCATAAAAAAGGTGAAGGAACGGAGGTTGATATTAGCGGGGCAAACACAAAACAAAAACATAGGAGGACAGAATATGAATATGGAAAATAACAATAATAATCAGAGCTTTCTGGAGCGCTTTGCCATCAATCTTAACGAGAGGGCAGCGCAAGGAAAACTGGACCCTGTGATCGGCAGGGACGACGAGATTCGCCGCGTGCTTCAAATCCTGAGCAGGCGTACTAAGAACAACCCCATACTTGTGGGCGAGCCCGGCGTTGGCAAAACCGCCATTTCGGAGGGCATTGCCCAGAACATAGTAAACGGTCAGGTGCCGGAAAACCTTAAGAGCAAAAAGGTGTATTCGCTTGATATGGGTGCACTTATAGCCGGTGCAAAGTATCAGGGCGAATTCGAGGAACGCCTTAAGGGCGTAGTGAAAGAGGTGGTGGACAGCGCCGGTGAAATCATCCTTTTCATCGACGAAATCCATACCCTGGTAGGTGCAGGCCGAAGCTCCGGCGCCATGGACGCTTCCAATATACTTAAACCCGCGCTCGCGCGAGGAGAGCTGCGCACCATCGGCAGCACCACACTGGACGAATATCAGAAGTACTTTGAGGCCGATAAGGCTCTGGAGCGCCGATTCCAGATGGTGATGGTGGACGAACCGTCGCCGGCCGAGAGCATTGCAATCCTGCGTGGCCTTAAGGAACGTTACGAGAACCATCATAAGGTGCGCATTGAGGACGATGCCCTCATAGCCGCAGTGAACCTTAGCCACAGGTACATCACTTCCCGATTCCTGCCGGATAAGGCTATCGACCTGGTTGATGAAGCCGCCTCTAAGCTGCGTCTGGAAATGAATTCAGTGCCGGAACCAATCGACGAGCTTAACAGTGCCATACGTCAGAAAGAAATTGAGCGTGAGGCAATTAAGCGCGAAGGTACTTCCGTGAAACTGGAAAAACTGGAGGCCGAACTCAAGGACCTGCAGGCCAAGCGCGAAGAGCTTATGAAGCGTTGGAACGAGGAAAAAGACATCCTTGGCGGCCTGCAAAGCGCCCGTCAGGAGATGGAAGAGCTTAACCTTCAGGCCAAAACCTCCGAGCGCAACGGCGACTACGCCAAGGTGGCCGAAATCCGTTACGGCCGCATGGCCGCCACCCAGAAGCGTATTGACGATCTCACCGCCAAGGCCGATGCCATTAAGGAACCTCTTGTAACAGAAGCTGTTACACCTCAGGATATAGCCGAGGTTGTGGCCAAGTGGACCGGCATCCCCGTGAACCGCATGCTGGAGAGCGAGAAAGACAAGCTCCTCAGGATGGAGGCCGAACTGCACAAGAGAGTGGTCGGGCAGGACGAAGCCATCCGCGCCGTCTCCGACGCCGTGCGCCGCAACAGGGCCGGCCTCAGCAACGAAAAACGCCCTATTGGCAGCTTCCTGTTCATGGGCACCACCGGCGTAGGTAAAACCGAGCTTGCAAAAGCCCTTGCCGAGTTCCTGTTCAACGACGAGAACATGATAACCAGGATTGACATGAGTGAGTATCAGGAGCGTCACACCGTTTCCCGTCTGGTTGGAGCGCCTCCCGGATACGTAGGTTACGACGAGGGCGGCCAGCTAACCGAGGCCGTGCGCCGCAAACCCTACAGCGTGGTACTGCTTGACGAGATTGAAAAAGCCCACCCGGACGTATTCAACGTGCTTCTGCAGGTTCTGGACGACGGCCGTCTCACCGACAACAAAGGCCGCACCGTGGACTTCAAGAACACCATCCTGATCATGACCTCCAATGCCGGGGCCGACATAATCCAGAGCTACATGGAAAAGCTTCCGGAAGTGACAGGCCTGGACATGCAGGCAATAGCCGCCCGCCGCGCCATGCTTGACGAATGTGGCAAGAAAGTTCTGGACGTACTAAAGATGACCGTCCGGCCCGAATTCCTGAACAGGATTGACGAAATCATAATGTTCGATCCCCTCACCAAGGCCGATATACGCGAAATCCTGCACATCCAGGAAACCGGGCTGCAGCGCAAACTTGGCGAAAACGGAATTACCCTGGAATTCACCCCCGCCTTCGAGGACTACATGACCGACCACGGTTACGACCCCGCCTACGGTGCACGTCCAGTCAAGCGCCTTATGCAGCGCGAACTGGTGAACCTGCTGGCCAAATCCATCCTGGAAGGCACCATCAAGCGCAATTCCACAGTAATTGTAGACGCCGCCGGCGGCGAAGTGGTGGTCCGGCAAAAATAACCCTGGCCGCTAAATAGCGCCCCTACACTTCTGTGGCGGTGGCGAACTCGCCAAGGAAGCGCATGTCGTTTTCGAAGTAGTGACGGAGGTCGTTTACCTGCCACTTTAGCATGGCTATGCGTTCTACGCCCATGCCAAAGGCAAAGCCGGAGTACTGGGTGGGATCTATGCCGCTGGCTTTAAGGACATTGGGATCTACCATGCCGCAGCCCATGATTTCCAGCCAGCCGGTGCCTTTGCAGATATTGCAGCCCTTGCCGTGACAGATGTTGCAGCTTACGTCAACTTCGGCCGAAGGTTCGGTGAACGGGAAGTAGGAAGGCCTCATGCGAATCTCGGTTTCCGGGCCGAACATCTCACGGGCGAATAGCAGGATAGCCTGCTTAAGATCGGCAAAAGTTACGTCCTTATCTATATAAAGGCCCTCCACCTGATGGAAAATGCAGTGGGCACGGGCCGATATGGCTTCATTGCGGAAAACGCGGCCGGGGCACACCACACGGATGGGCAACGGCTGCTTTTCCATTGTACGCACCTGAACAGAAGAGGTGTGGGTGCGAAGAAGAAGCGGATTCAGATGACCTGTGCTTACGAAGAAGGTATCCTGCATTTCGCGTGCCGGGTGGTTGGGCGGAAAGTTCAGGGCTTCGAACACGTGGTAGTCGTCCTCGATTTCGGGACCTTCGGCCACGTCGTAGCCAAACTTGCGGAAGATGTCCACAATTTGCTGGCGTACAATTGAAACGGGATGGCGGGAGCCAAGGGGCATTGCGTCGCCGGGCATGGAAAGGTCTTCCTTGGGACCATACTGCACTGCAGCCTGCTCCACGGCGGCTTTAAGCTCCTCAATCTTGGCGTTGGCGGCTTTCTTGAGCTCGTTAAGCTTTTGGCCGTACTCGCGCTTGAGTTCCGGTGCTACTGTGCGGAACTGCTCCATAAGGGCGGTAACTTCGCCTTTTTTGCCAAGGAAACGTATGCGGGCTTCTTCGGCCTCTTTTTCCGTTGTGGCCTTTAATTCGCCTAATTCCTTGAAAATCTGATCAATCGCTTCTTTCATATCTTTATTTTTTCCTTTTGTTTCTGGCATCCTGGGCGCGCTTGCCACCAGATTTCATGTACTTGTTCCACTGCTCCTCTGTGAAAAAGCGCTTATAGCTGTTGTCTATTTGCTGCATCCACTTGTCCTGGACGTTCTGGTACAGGTCCCTGTTCTCGACTTTTGCCTTTGACATGGATTCAAGTTCCTCGCTCATGGCTTTGTAGTCGTGGGTTAGGGTTGAATCCACGTAGAACTCCTGCCAGTACTCCAGTTCCAGCAGTGAACTCAGGCGCTGCACCTCTTTGTCTATAAACTCCATCAGCTGTTTTTCCCTCTGTTCCGGTGTTAAAGGCCCCTGATTTTGGGCCCTGGCAACGAAAACCGACAAGGTTATGGCAGCCACTAAGTGCAACAAACGATAAATTTTCATATCTTTGTGTTCTGTTGTCAAATGACAAAATTACGCAATAAATCGAAAAAGCCCAAAATACGATGAGAAAATCGATACTGAATTTGTTCTCGGCCGCGGCCTTGATGCTCTTAACGGCGGTTCAGGCAAGCCCCTGCACCAATGTTATAGTTACCCGTGGCGCCAGCCGTGACGGATCGGTCCTGGTATCTTACGCAGCCGACTCTCACTATCTCTTCGGCGAGCTCTATTACCACCCCGCAAAAGACTGGAAAGCCGGCACCATGCTCCCCATCTACGACTGGGATACAAATCGCTATCTTGGTGAAATAGAGCAGGTTCCGCACACCTACCAAACCGTGGGCAATATGAACGAATTCCAGGTAATCATCACAGAAACCACCTGGGGCGGCCGTCCGGAACTGGAAGACAAAACCGGCGGAATAGACTACGGTTCCCTCATCTACATTGCCCTTCAGCGCTCCAAAACGGCCCGCGAAGCCATTGATGTAATAGTGAACCTGGCCAACGAATACGGCTACGCCTCGGAAGGCGAAACTTTTTCCATAGCCGATAAAAACGAAGCTTGGATAATGGAACTCATCGGCAAGGGCACCGCCATGCGCAACGGTATCAACATGAACAAAGGTATCGTGTGGGTGGCTATCAGAATTCCGGACGGCGCCATCTGCGCCCACGCCAACCAGGCCCGTATCGGCAAATTCCCAATGGACGATCCCGATAACTGCCTGTATGCACCGGACGTTATCTCATTTGCCAGAAGAAAAGGTTACTTCGACGGCCTGGACAGCGAATTCAGCTTCAAGAAGGCCTACTGTCCCATCGATTTTGGCACCGTACGTGGCTGCGACGCCCGCGCCTGGAGCGCTTTCAACATCCTCACGGACGGCTGGTTCTCATTCTACGACGAAAACGGCAACGCAATAACCCGCGACGCCTTTGCATATCTGGACTACGTAATGGGCAACAACCTGGAAGGCGACATTCCCCTGTACGTATATCCCCGCAAGAAAGCCGGCGTAAAAGAGGTGGCCGATGTTATGAGGGATCACTTCGAGGGCACGCCCATGGATATGACCCAGGATATCGGCGCCGGCGGAAACGCCCTGCCGTACCGCTGGAGACCCATGGAATTCCAGAATTACGAGGGCAAGACATTCGTGAACGAGCGCGCCATAGCCACCCAGCAAACCGGTTTCTGGATGGTTGGACAGGCCCGCAACTATGTTCCGGATGTTGTGGGCGGCATACTCTGGTTCGGCACGGACGACGCCGCAACCTCGTATCTCACGCCCATCTACACCTCCACCACCGCAGTTCCAAACTGCTTCAAGGAAGGCAACGGCGACCTGCTGCATTATTCGCACGAAGCTTCCTTCTGGATTAACAACCGCATATCCAACGCCTGCTACAAAATGTACAATGTAATGGCCCCGTACGTGCGCGCCAAGGCCGATCTTTTCGAGATAGACCAGATGGAGCGCCGCACCCATTCCGTAGATAGCATGGCGGTTGTGATGTACAACCAGGTGGCCATCAAGATGCAGAAGAAACTGTCGGCCAAGGGCGATGTGATGGTTCCCCGCGAACCTTTTGCAAAGATTATAAAATTTGTAACCGACTATTCCGTGGAAACCGCCCAGAATCAGTTCCTGGCATGGCGCAACCTGGAAGTAGAGCTTCTTGTAAAGTTCATGGACGGCAACGTGAAACCCCAGAATACAGATGGCAGTTTCAAGCATTCGGAATACTCGGAAGGCCTCCCGGAAAGCATAGAATGGCCTGGTTACACAGAGCTTTGGAAAGAAACCGTTGCCCAGGAGCACGGAGACGTAATCCGCGTGCCGGACACACAATAGCAAACTAACTAAAACACACTAATAACTATGACCTACCTGTTTTATCTTGTGCCTGTGGCAGCAATCATTGCGCTGCTGTTCGCATGGATCTTCTTCCGTCAGATGATGAAGGAGAGCGAGGGCACAGTAACCATGCAAGAAATCGCGCAGTACGTGCGCGAAGGAGCAATGGCATACCTTAAGCAGCAGTATAAGGTTGTCATTATCGTTTTCATTATCCTGGCCATCCTGTTTGCCATCCTGGCATACGGCTTTGGCGTACAGAACCCCTGGGTGCCGTTCGCATTCCTCACCGGCGGTTTCTTCAGCGGCCTTGCCGGCTTCGTGGGCATGAAAACCGCAACCTACGCCAGTGCACGTACGGCTAACGCCACAATGCGCAGCCTTAATTCCGGCCTCAAGATTGCATTCCGCAGCGGCGCCGTAATGGGCCTCACCGTAGTTGGCTTGGGCCTTCTGGATATTGCCATCTGGTGGTCCATCCTCAAAATTTTCTACGATCCGTCGGATGCCCAGAACCTGGTAATCATCACCACCACCATGCTCACCTTCGGCATGGGCGCCAGCACGCAGGCTCTCTTCGCCCGCGTAGGCGGCGGTATTTACACCAAAGCTGCCGATGTGGGTGCCGATATCGTTGGTAAAGTAGAGCAGGACATCCCGGAGGACGACCCCCGCAATCCCGCCACCATTGCCGATAATGTAGGTGACAACGTGGGCGACGTAGCCGGTATGGGCGCCGACCTTTACGAAAGCTACTGCGGCTCTATCCTTGCCACCATGGCCCTCGGTGCATCGGCCTTCTTTGCCGACGGCACTGCAGTGCAGATTCGCGCTATCCTTGCTCCTATGATGATTGCCGCCATTGGCGTAATCCTTTCCATCATAGGTATTTACGTGGTCCGTACAAAGGAAGGTGCAAGCCTTCAGGACCTGCTTGGTTCGCTAAGCCGTGGCACCAACCTGGCCGCCGGCCTCATCGCCGTGCTTTCCTTCGGCGTATTCTATGTGCTTGGCTTCCCCAACTGGTGGCAGCTTGCTCTTAGCGTTCTCAGCGGCCTTCTTGCCGGCGTAATCATCGGCAAAGTCACGGAGTACTATACGTCCCATTCTTACAAGCCCACCCAAAAGCTGGCCGAGGCTGCCAACACCGGATCGGCTACCGTAGTTATCAACGGTGTGGGCCTTGGCATGCGTTCCACCGCCATTCCCGTTATTACCATTTGCGTTGCCATCCTGCTGTCCTACGGCTTTGCATCGGGCTTTGAATTCAATGCAAATACCCTTAGCATGGGTCTGTACGGCATTTCTATCGCAGCTGTGGGTATGCTCTCAACCCTGGGCATCACCCTTGCAACCGACGCTTACGGCCCCATTGCCGATAATGCCGGCGGCAACGCCCAGATGAGCGAACTGGATCCTTCGGTGCGTGAAAAGACCGACATCCTGGATGCACTTGGAAACACCACCGCCGCCACCGGCAAGGGCTTCGCCATCGGATCGGCCGCCCTTACCGCACTGGCCCTGCTGGCATCTTACATTGAGGAAATCAAGATCGGCTTCAGCCACATGGCTGCTAAGGGCGGAGAACTGGCTGCCGAATTTGCCAGTCTGTCCCACGCCAGCATCACCGACATCATCCAGCATTATGACATCACCCTTATGAACCCTCGCGTTCTTGTTGGTGTATTCATCGGCTCAATGATGGCATTCCTGTTCTGCGGTCTTACCATGCAGGCAGTTGGCCGCGCAGCCTCCAAGATGGTTGTAGAGGTACGCCGTCAGTTCCGTGAGATTGCCGGTATCCTGGAAGGCAAACAGCGTCCGGACTATACCTCCTGCGTGCGCATTTCCACCAAGGCAGCCCAGCAGGAGATGATTTTCCCGTCTCTGCTTGCCATTATAGTTCCCATGCTGGTTGGTGTCATCCTTGGCCCTGCAGGTGTTGTTGGTCTGCTTACCGGTGGCCTTGGCGCAGGCTTCGTCCTGGCTATCTTCCTTGCCAACTCCGGCGGCGCATGGGACAATGCCAAGAAGTACGTGGAGGAAGGCAATTTTGGCGGCAAGAACTCGCCCGCCCATAAAGCCACAATCGTTGGCGATACGGTTGGCGACCCGTTCAAAGACACCTCAGGTCCTTCGCTTAACATCCTTATCAAACTGATGAGCATGGTATCCATCGTGATGGCCGGTCTCACTGTAATGATTCATTAATACCTTAACATATTAAAAAAATGAGTACCTTTGCACTTCTATGAAAGCAAGGCAGGTACTCATTTTTTTTGTAGGCGTTTTTGCCCTTATCGGTGTGCTGTGGCTGGCGGTGCCGGCCGATGGCGTGCCGCTTGGGTCGCTTAACCTAAGGTTTGCGTCCTACCAGCGCACAGTTCGCGATGCTAAGGAAGCAAAAGTGGATGTGGATTCAGTGCTTAACGCAGTGGAGGCTCGCTTCCGCATGGACAGGGACACGCTGGAGTATTACCGCAGGTTTTTCTACGAGAATCCGGACAGGATTTTCATCCCTGCCGACGATAACCACTACTTTGACGTCGTTTTCCGTGAGATGGAAAAGGCCGATGACCATGTTGTGCGCGTTGTCCATTACGGGGATTCCCAGATAGAGCTGGACCGTATTTCGCAGGATTTGCGCCAGCAGCTGCAGGACAGGTTCGGCGGCAGCGGTACCGGCTTCTTCCCTGCGGTGGGGAACGTTCCGTCGGCCAGCATTTCCAAGGTTGCTTCCGGCGGTTTCGTACAGTACACAATGTACGGCGACTCCACCACCATGCGCGCCGGTCACAACCGTTACGGCATGCTTGCGCAGGTTGTACAACTTACCGGCGGCGGTACCGTAACCCTTCGCGGAACCAAGAACAAAACGGCCCGCGAGCGCTGCAAAACCTTCCAGACCGTATCGGTTCTTTACGGCCGCGGGCAGGGCTTTGACGTAAAGGCCGTGTCCGATACCATCAGGCCTGTTCCTGTGAAAAAGGAAGGCTCAAACGGCACCACGCTAATCACCTGGGACTTTGGCCGGCCCGTTGCCAAAGCTGTTCTGACGTTCAAGGGCAATGCCGAGATTTACGGCATATCGGCCGATGGCGCAGCTGGCGTAGAGGTGGACAACATCCCTCTCAGAGGCTGCTCCGGCACCATTTTTACCCGCATCTCCAAGCCTTTGATGGCCGATAGCTTCGCCCTTACGGATGCACGGCTGATTATCCTCCAATTTGGCGGCAACATGATGCCAATGGTGCGTAACGCCAAGGTCATCGAACAGTATCAGGAGCAGATAGCCAGGCAAATCCAGTATTTCCACGAGGTTGCCCCCCAGGCACGCATACTTTTTATCGGCCCGTCCGACATGGGTAAATCCGTTAACGGGCGCGTGGTTACCTGGCCTCATCTGCCGGAACTTGTGGACTCGCTTAAATCTACCGCGCTGGCCAACGACGCTGCTTACTGGGATCTTTTCCGCATGATGGGCGGTGAGAATTCCATGGTACAGTGGGTTCGTCATTCTCCGCCATACGCAGGACCGGACTATATCCACTTTACGCCTGCAGGGGCCCAGAAAGTGGGCGACGCCTTGTCCCGTTCGCTGTTAACCTATTACGACTACTATCGGCTGTCTAAATGAAAAAGGTTGTAGTCCTTGCTGTGGTACTGTTGTCGCTGCTGCCTTTGCAGGCTCGGCGGCTTCCGCGCTATCCCTTTGTGAGGGCCGATCTTAACACCCTTCAGATGCCCGGCGGCAAGTCCCCGGAATTCTACCAGTTTTGCCGAAAACTGGACACCTTGCTCATTGCCGGCAGGGGAGACGTTCGCGTGCTTCACGTTGGCGGTTCGCATGTTCAGGGCGGTACTCTCAGTGACCGTCTGCGCCGGCGCTTCCTTAGCCTCAGATATGGCATAGAAGGCGGCAGGGGGCTGGTTTTTCCTTTCTCGGCCGCTATGACAAATACTCCGGTTAGCTATAACAGTTCATACATCGGAAGCTGGGAAAGCGTGAACTGCCTCAAGCCTTCCGACGAGGAGCTCGGTCTTACCGGCATGGCTGTGACTGCGCGGGATACATCGGCCAAGGTGATAATAGATCTTGCGCCTCGTGAAAGGCAGGTGCTGGGACAGCGCTACACTTTTAACCGTGTGGATGTGCTGGGCAGCGGCTCTCTGGAGCCCATCCTGCTTATGGCGGGACGCGACACACTTGTCGGCATCGGTACGCACGGGCTGTATCATTTTGATTTGCCGTATTACACAGACTGGATTCAGCTAGCTTTTGTTGGCGAGGGGCAGTACTCCCTGCGTGGGCTGTATCTGGACAAATCGTCCGGCGGCTTTTCAATGAGCGAGGCCGGCGTAAATGGTGCCTCAACCAGTTCCTGGCTTCGCTGCGACCTTTGGGAAGAAGACCTGCGCCGCGTAATGCCGGACTTGGTAATATTTTCTATCGGCATAAACGATATTCAAGGGGCCGATTTCGATGCCCGCAAGTTCAAGGCCAATTACCGGGAACTTGTAAAGCGGGTGCGAAAGGTGAACCCCCGCTGCGCAATACTTTTCAGCGGTATTAATGACAGCTGGAGGCGTCACGACATAAATTCGCACACGGCCCAGGCCGAGGAAGCGTTTAAAGAGCTTGCGCACGAGTACAAGGCCGTTTTCTGGGACTGGTACCAGGTAATGGGCGGCCAGGGGTCGATGGCTCTTTGGGAGGGTGCCGGGCTTGCGCAGAGTGACAAAATCCACTTTACTTCCAACGGTTACAAACTGGTGGGAGACTTGCTGTTTGACGCAATAATGGACGCTTATTATAAGAGGTAATGGGCCTGTGGGATGTCATACGGGATTTTCTGGTGAACCTGTTCTCCTTTGATCAGGCACACCCGCTGCTGTTCACTCAGTTTTATTTCTGGGCGTTCTTTACGCTGGTGTTCGCCGTTTTCTCCCTGTTCCATTCCAAGGTTCTGCTGCGCAATGCCTTCCTCTTTGCCGTGTCGCTGTTCTTCTATTACAAGACCAGCGGAGTGTTCCTGGCGCTGCTGGTGTTTGTGGTAGTGTATAACTACTTTGCGGCCAAGTTATTATATCGGCTTAAATCCGAGGGCTGGCGGTCGTTTGTGACAACGTTTAGCGTTGTGGTGGACCTGGGAATCCTTGCATATTTCAAGTATGCGTATTTCCTCACCGACTTTGTGAACAACCTCTTCGGCCTGTCCATCCAGGTGCACGACGTTTTGGGCGAATTCCTAAACATGTGCATCGGGGCTTCGGTTTTCAGGGTGGATGCCATCATACTGCCGGTGGGTATTTCCTTCTTCACCTTCCAGGCGGTGAGCTACATGGTAGATGTCAAAAGGCGCAAGATTTCCCCGGTACAGAATTTCCTGGACTTCGGCTTTTACCTTACTTTCTTCCCGCAGCTGGTGGCAGGCCCTATCGTCCGTGCCTCGGAATTCATTCCGCAGCTTCACAAGCCGTACAATCTTAGCCGCCGGTGGTTCGGCATAGCCATTTTCTGGATAATGAACGGCCTTCTGAAAAAACTGATTTTGGCCGATTATCTGGCGGTGAATTTCTGCGACCGTGTGTTCGAGAACCCCTTGCTGTACAGCGGGTTCGAGAATTTATCGGCCCTTTTCTGCTACTCCCTGCAGGTTTATGCCGATTTCTCCGGCTACACCGACATTGCCACCGGCGTTGCCATGCTGTTCGGCTTCTATCTGCCGCAAAACTTCAACTCGCCTTACAAGGCCCTGAACACGCAGCAGTTCTGGCGCAGGTGGCACATGACTCTTAGCCGATGGCTGCGCGACTACCTGTACATCCCGCTTGGCGGCAACCGTAACGCTACACCGGCTACGTTTATCATTATCATTGCCGTAGCGGTGTTCGGAAGCTTTTTGAGCGGATCGTGGTGGGTGGCTTTCGGAGTGTTTGTCCTGGCTGTGGGCATTGGCATTTGGGCGTGGCTCAAGCCTTCCGACCGCAAGCTTATTACCACCAACATCAACTCCATGAACACCATGCTGCTGGGCGGCCTGTGGCACGGTGCCAGCTGGAATTTCATGATCTGGGGCGGCCTGAACGGCCTTGGCATGGTAATCTACAAAGTGTGGACAAAGCGCGCAATGTGGGTGAAACTGCTCATAATCGGCTCCGTAACCCTGCTGTGTGGCATTCTGTCTTTTACACTGCACTACCCCGTCTGGAACATGTTCTTCGTATGGACGTTGATAATTCTGGTTGGAACGGTAGTCAAGGCCTTGATACGCTACTATTCCCAGCGCAGCGAAGAATCTTGGCTCTCAAACGCCTGGGACATCTTCCAGACCTTCGTGTTTATCACCTTCACCCGCCTGTTCTTCCGCAGCGGCTCCAATCTTGACCCCGCCCTGGCTAACGAGCAGGCCTGGAACACCGCCAAGAACATGGTGAACCAGATCGGCAGCCACTGGGACCTGTCCCTTGTCCCTTCCATGGCCGCCGCCCACTGGCAAGTGCTGGTGCTCTTTGTCGCGGGCATGATAATTCACTGGCTCCCGGACCGCTTCAAGCGCCGCTACCGCATAGCCTTCTCGGCCATGCCCCTCTGGCTAATGGCCATTGTAGTGGTGCTAATTGTGGTATTTATCTACCAGTTCATCACCGCCGACCTCCAAACCTTCATCTACTTCCAGTTCTAGAGGCTGGTCGTTAAGTGCTTGACTATCAGCGTATTGATATATAATCCTCGTTCAAAAAACGAACGAGGATTATATAGTAACATGCTGAGTATCAATAAATTAACGGCCAGGGAAATTAGCCATGCGCAGGCTAGTACAGATCTTTGAAGGCGAATTCTTCCAGGAAATCTACGTAGCGTGCAACTACTGCGGCGGCGTAGCGGGCGCCTTTGGCCGCGGTGGCCTTTTTGGGGTAGCCTACGCCGGTGTCAACTGTGGATTTGTCCCAGTGGCGGGGGTGCCAGGCGGTGTGGTTGTTCAAACCCTCAAGTGCAAAGGGGTGGGGGACACCGTCGCCGGCAAGCTCCATGTGCACCAGTTCCGGATAATAGTGGAGCATGACCGAAGTCTCCTGCTCCCCGGCGTGGTCGTCCACCGCTTCTTCAAAGTAGTCCTTGCGTGGAATGAAGTCGAACCAGTTGCTGCAGCATATAATAAACGATGGGTCTTCGGCCATAAGGTCACGTATCATCCCTTTGAAATTATTGCCGCCGTGGCCGCTGATAATCAGCAATTTATTAATCCCTTGCTTTTTGAGCGAAGCTACTACGTCCTTAAGGATGGCGGCCTGCGTTGCCTGGCTGGTGTGGATGCAGAAAGGCAGCTGCATCTGGCCGGGATTCTGGGAGCCGAAGGGCACGCCAGGAAACACCATGGCGTTTACGCCGCGCTCTGCAGCCCCTGCCGCTGCCTCGCATGCTATTGCCTGTGAAGCCAGCACATCCGTGCAGTAAGGAAGGTGATAATTATGAGGCTCCGTAGCGCCCCAGGGCAGGATTGCCAGGTGCCATTTAGAGGTTTTTCGAACCTGTCCCCAGCATGCGGTAGTGATATCAAAAGGAGAGTTCATAACAATGGGTCTTTCAAGCAAAGTTAAGCAAGAGAAAGGAATTTGCAAAAAAAGCGCTACTTTTGCACGTGAAAAGCATGCAGATCATGGAAGTACGCGCAAAGAAAGCCTTGGGGCAGCATTTTTTAACGGACCAGAAAGTGGCTCGCGCCATAGTGGACGCACTGGAGATTCCGGCCGATGCAAAGCACCCCTTCCCGGTGCTGGAAGTAGGCCCCGGAATGGGTGTGCTAACCCAGTATCTGCTGCAGCGGGACGATATCAACCTTAAGCTGGTAGAAATTGATACAGAGAGCGTTGACTATCTTCTGGAGCACTTTCAAGGCATGCAGGGCCGCCTTATGGAGGCCGATTTCCTTACGCTGAAGTTAGAAAAGATTTTCCCGGAAGAATTCGCCATCATCGGCAACTTCCCCTACAACATTTCCTCGCAAATTTTCTTCAAGGTGCTGGATCATAAAGACCGCATTCCGGAGGTGGTGGGCATGGTTCAGAAAGAAGTGGCCGAAAGGATAGCCGAAAAACCAGGAACCAAAACTTACGGCATACTTAGCGTGCTACTGCAGGCTTGGTACAACATCGAATATCTGTTCACCGTTGGCTCCGGCTGCTTTGCCCCGCCGCCAAAGGTAGAAAGCGCCGTAATACGCCTTACACGCAATTCCAGGACGGATTTAGGCTGCGACGAAGCCCTGTTCAAGACAGTGGTAAAAACCGCTTTTGGTCAGCGCCGCAAGATGATGCGCAACCCCTTGAAGCCGTTGGCCAAAGCCAAAGCGGAACGCGAGGGCTGGACAGAGGAGCAGTTATCGGCCTTTCTTGCACAACCGGTCTTTTCCCAGCGCCCGGAACAACTGTCCGTAGAGGACTTCGTAGCCCTTACTAACCTCCTCGCTTAAAATCCCATCGGCCCGTGTGCCGTTAAAAGAAATAATTACTATCTTTGTAGATTAGAATATAATCTAAAACAAAGATATGTACAGAACACACACGTGCGGGGAGCTCCGCATAGAGAACAAGGGACAGCAGGTCACTCTGGCCGGCTGGGTTCAGAAAGCCCGCAAACTTGGCGGTATGACATTCATCGACCTTAGGGACCGCTACGGCATCACACAGCTTGTAGTAGAGGCCGATGCTCCCGCGCAGCTGGTAGAGGCAGCCACCTCCCTGGGCCGCGAATTCGTTATCCAGGCCACCGGTGAAGTAGTTGAACGTCAGGCCAAAAACGCCAAGATGCCCACCGGCGACATAGAGATCAAACTGTCGGCCATCAATATCCTTAACAAGTCCGTAACCCCTCCTTTCACCATCGAGGAAGAATCAGACGGCGGCGAGGACCTCAGGATGAAATACCGCTATCTGGATCTGCGCCGCGGTCCGCTGCAGCGTGCGCTGGCTCTCAGGCACAAAGTGGCCCACGAATGCCGTAACTATTTGGACTCCAAGGGCTTCATGGAAATTGAAACCCCTTACCTTATCAAGAGCACCCCGGAAGGCGCACGTGACTTTGTGGTTCCTTCCCGCATGAATCCCGGCCAGTTCTACGCCCTGCCGCAGAGCCCCCAGACCTTCAAGCAGCTGCTCATGGTAGCCGGTTACGACCGCTACTTCCAGATTGTGCGCTGCTTCAGGGACGAAGACCTGCGTGCCGACAGGCAGCCGGAATTCACCCAGATAGACTGCGAAATGTCGTTCGTGCAGCAGGAAGACGTGCTTAACATGTTCGAAGGCATGATGCGCACCCTGTTCAAGAACGTTCTGGGTGTGGACATTCCCAATCCGCTCCCTCGCATGACCTGGTATGACGCCATGTACAACTACGGCTCCGACAAACCGGACGTACGCTTTGGCATGAAGATCCATGAACTCACCGGCGTTGCCAAGGGCAAAGGCTTCAGCGTTCTGGACGATGCCGCCTACATCGGCGCCATCTGCGTCCCCGGCGCAGCCGAATATACCCGCAAGCAAATAGACGAGCTCACCGAATGGGTAAAACGCCCTCAGGTTGGCGCCAAAGGCCTCATTTACATCCGCGTAAATGCCGACGGCAGCTTCAAGAGTTCCATCGACAAGTTCTACGGGGCCGATGATCTGGCAAAGATTGCCGCCGCTGCCGAGGCCCAGGCCGGCGACCTGATTCTGGTGATGTCCGGCCCCAACAAGCGCAAGGTCCAGACCATGCTGGGCGTGCTGCGCCTGGAGATGGGCGGCCGCCTTGGCTATCGTGATCCCAAGGTGTTTGCACCCCTGTGGATCGTGGACTTCCCGCTGCTTGAATGGGACGACGAAACCCAGCGCTTCTACGCCATGCACCATCCCTTCACCGCTCCCAAGCCGGAGCACGAGGCCTGGTTCTACAGCAACAAGAAGGAAGACCTGGAGCGCGTTTGCGCAAATGCTTACGACTTCGTTTTGAACGGCAACGAACTTGGCGGCGGCAGCATCCGTATCCATAATGCCGATATGCAAAAGCGCATGTTCGAAGTGCTTGGTATCGGCCCGGAAGAAGCCGAGTATAAGTTCGGCTTCATCATCAACGCCTTCAAGTTCGGCGCACCGCCTCACGGCGGCCTTGCCTTCGGCTTCGACCGCGTGTGCGCTCTGATGGGCGGTCAGGACACCATCCGCGACTACATTGCCTTCCCCAAGAACAACCAGGGTCGCGACGTGATGATCGACAGCCCGTCCTTCATCGACCAGGAGCAGCTGGACGAACTGCAGATTGCCCTGAACGTAAAGGCAGAATGATAAATCGCAGCGCAAACTTTGACCTTTCCAGCCGGAACACCTTCCGGATGAAGGTCCGTTGTGCGTTGTACGTAGAGGTAACGGAAGAGGCCGATCTGGCCGCCCTGGACTGGGCCGACCTCCCGCAGCCCGTCTTCGTAATGGGCGGCGGCAGCAACCTCCTCTTCACCAAAGATTTCCCCGGCACAGTGCTGCACGTGGGTATTTGTCATTCTGAGCGCCACAATTGTCATTCTGAGCGCAGCGAAGAATCTGTCACCTGCGGCGCCGGCGTTGTCTTCGACGACTTTTGCGCTTGGGCCGCCAAAGAAGGCCTTTGGGGCCCGGAAAACCTGTCACTGATTCCCGGAGAGGTGGGGGCCAGTGCTGTGCAGAACATTGGCGCTTACGGAGTAGAGGCAAAGGACATAATTGCCGATATCCGTGCCTGGGACCGCCAGGAAGGCCGATTCGTGAACATAGATCCGGCCACATGCGCCTACGGCTACCGCACCTCCAAGTTCAAAACGGAGTGGAAAGGCCGCTACGTAATCACCGCCGTCACCTATCGGCTAAGCACCACGCCCCAGCCCAAACTTGACTACGGCGGCGTGCGCAAGGCGCTCCCGGAGGGTGAAGACCTCACGCCCCAGCTCATCCGCGACACCATCATCGGCATACGCAGGCAAAAGTTGCCGGCCGTGGAGGAAATCGGCAGCGCAGGAAGCTTCTTCTGCAACCCAGTTATCAGCCGCGAGCATTTTGAAAAAATCGTTGCCACAGCGCAAAAGGACAACGGCCCGGACTACCAGGTTCCGCACTACGACACCCCTAACGGCGTAAAGGTTCCGGCCGCCTGGATGATAGAGCAGTGCGGCTTCAAAGGTGCCCGCAACGGCGGTGCGCAGGTTTATCAGAAGCAGCCGCTGGTCATTGTCAATGCCACCGGCAGCGCAACTTCGCAGGAGATTATCGGCCTTGAACAGCAGGTCATTAAAGCCATTGAAAGCAAATACGGTATAACCCTACACCCGGAAGTAGAACATGTCTAAGTTTATCATCGAAGGAGGGCACAAGCTCTCCGGCACCATTACCCCGCAGGGCGCAAAGAACGAGGCCCTGGAAGTAATCAGCGCCGTGCTCCTTACTAGCGAGCCCGTGACAATCAGTAACATCCCGGAAATCCTGGATGTGAAAAACCTCATGGAACTGCTCAGGGACATGGGTGTAAAAATTACCCGTCTGGCAAAAGGCATGTACACCTTCCAGGCCGATCATGTAGATACTGCCTACATTGAGACAGAGGAATTTGTGAAAAAATGCGCCAAGCTGCGCGGCAGCGTAATGGTGGTGGGACCGCTTCTGAGCCGTTTCGGCCACGCATGGTTCGCCAAGCCGGGCGGCGATAAAATCGGCCGACGTCGCGTAGATACCCACCTTGACGGCATGGTGAAACTGGGTGCCGAAATGACCTACGAACCCTCCCGCCGTGCCTTCCACCTTACCCAGGAAGGCCGCCTGACAGGCCGATATATGCTTCTGGACGAAGCTTCCGTCACCGGTACCGCCAACATAGTGATGGCGGCTGTTCTGGCAAAAGGCACCACAACAATCTACAACGCCGCCTGCGAACCTTACCTGCAGCAGCTTTGCAAGATGCTCAACCGTATGGGTGCCTTCATCGACGGCGTGGGCTCCAACCTTCTTCGCATTCATGGCGTAGAGACCCTGCACGGAACCATCCACAAGATTCTGCCGGATATGATCGAGGTTGGCTCCTTTATCGGCATGGCTGCAATTTGCCAAAGCAGCATAACCATCAAAGACGTCTCCTACTACGACCTTGGCATTATTCCGGATGCCTTCCGCCGGCTTGGAATTAACTTGGAACAGAGGGGCGACGACATTTACGTTCCGGCCCAGGACTGCTACGAGATTGATTCTTTCCTGGACGGTTCCATAATGACACTGGCCGATGCCCCCTGGCCGGGCCTCACGCCGGACCTTCTGTCGGTAATGCTTGTTGTGGCCACCCAGTGCAAGGGCAGCGTGCTAATTCACCAGAAGATGTTCGAGAGCCGCCTGTTCTTTGTGGACCGCCTGATAGATATGGGCGCACAGATTATCCTGTGCGATCCTCACCGGGCAGTTGTGATCGGCCACGACCACCGCATTTCCCTGAAGGCCGCAAATTTGGTGTCCCCGGATATCCGTGCAGGTATTGCCATGCTGCTTGCCGCCATGAGCGCCAAGGGAACGTCCACAATAGACAACATTGAACAGATAGACCGCGGCTACGAGGACATCGAAGGCCGCCTTAACGCACTTGGTGCACACATAACCAGGGCCTAGATGGATTACAGCAAGTACTTTTCGGCCGATGTGCCGTCGTTTCTAAGGAGTCCCGTGCGGGAAATTTTCCGCAGGGTGGACATTCAGTCCGTGTGCTCGTTTGCAGGCGGATATCCGGCGGCGGTCACTTTCCCTACCGGCCAGATCCCTGGCCTGGCGGCCACAGTGCTGGAAAAGTACGGAACCGTGGCGCTGCAGTACGGTGCCACACAGGGCGTGCCGGAGCTTAGGGCTGCAATAGCCGCCCGCTACGGCGTGCCGGTGTCACAGGTGCAGATAACCACCTCGTCCCAGCAAGGCATAGACGTTTGCACCAGAGTGTTCGTGGACCCAGGCGATGTGATTCTTGCCAGCGAGCCCATTTATCTGGGTGCCCTACAAAGCTTCCGGGCCTACAGGGCCAAGGTGGAGAACTTGGAGTCCGTCATTGCCGGCTCTGACCGGCAATCCCCCGTCAAGTTCATCTACATCATCCCGGACTTCAACAACCCCACCGGCAAAACCCTTACGCTGGAGGAGAGGCAGGAACTGGTGCGTCTGGCGCGTGAACTGGATGTACTCATTGTGGAGGACAGCCCTTACAGGGAACTCAGATACAGCGGCGAGCCTGTGCCAACCATCCGTGAACTGGCGCCGGAGCGCACTTTGCACCTTGGCAGTTTCTCCAAGATTTTTGCACCGGGTTTCCGGCTGGGATGGATTATCGGCCCGGAGGAACTTATTGAGCAAATTTACGTTTGCAAGCAGTGCCTGGACCTTTGCCCGCCCGTTTTTGACCAGTATCTTGCCACGGAATTCCTTACTTCCGGCGCGCTGGATGCCAACCTCAAAAACACCATTGTGGAATATCGGCACAGGCGAGACCTTATGCTGTCACTGCTGGAGAAGTACATGCCGGAAGGCGTAAGCTGGACTCATCCGGAAGGCGGATTGTTCCTGTGGCTAACTCTGCCGCAGAGCATAGACACCGTGGCGCTTTACGACAAAGCCATTGCAGCAGGCGTCACCTATGTTGCCGGCTCCTTCTTCTACGTGGACGGCAGCCACCGCAACACCATGCGCCTTAACTTCTCCTTCATAGACGAAGCCAAAATGGAGCCCGGCCTCAAGCTATTGGCCTCATTAGTGCGCGAAGAGCTTGTGGATGCTGGCAGCTAAAGTGTTGAGTATTAGGTAGTTATAATACATTCGTCGTTCGTTTTTTGAACGAGGATTATACAGGAAGTAATTGAATGACAAAGAGTTACGTGCCAGAGATTTTTAAGTTCACCGGAGCGGGGAACGACTTTGTGGTGCTTGATGGCCGAAAAGGAGGCATGGATGCCTTCCGGGAGCCGCAGCGCATAGGGGAGTTGTGCCGCGAATACCGCACGGATGGCCTGATGATACTGGACACGGCCGATGGATACGATTTCTCAATGGAGTTCTACAACCCCGACGGCTCTGGCGGCATGATGTGCGGCAATGGAGGCCGATGCATAGTGGCCTTCGCCAGCTATCTGGGTCTGAAACCTACCGCAGCCGACGGCACCTGGCACTTCCTTGCCCCCGACGGCCTGCACCAGGCTGTGATTCTGGAGGACACACCCTCTAAATGGACGGTAAGGCTGAAAATGATTGATGTACAGGGAATTACGCCAACGAAAGACGGCTACTTCCTGAACACCGGCACGCGACATTTTGTGAAATTCATTGATGGCATAGATTCGGCCGATATGGAGGCCGATGCCAAGCCGCTGCGCTGGGACAACGCTTTCCAGCCGGAAGGCGCTAACGTGAACCTGGTGGAAGTGCGGCCCGACGGCCTGCACGTGAGAACCTACGAGAAAGGTGTAGAAGGCGAGACCTTGGCCTGCGGCACCGGCCTCACCGCCAGCGCCATAGCCGCCTATCGGCACGAGATCCCCGATCAAGTCGGGGATGACGCAGACCGTCATGGCCGACTCCGATCGGCCATCTCATACCGCCTCCAGTGCCGCCGCGGCGACTGGCTGCGGGTGGACTTCCAGCCGCACGGCAATGGCCAGTTCACCGACGTTTACCTCACCGGCCCCGCAGAATTGATAAACATAAATGCATAGAGATATGAAACAGCTTACAGGATGTGGTACTGCGCTTCTTACTCCGTTCAGGGGTGGGGAAGTGGACTATGAGGCTTTTGCTGCCACGGTTGACTGGCAGGTTGCCACCGGAATAGATTTCCTGGTGCCGCTTGGAACCACCGGCGAAACTCCCACGCTAACAGAGAGCGAAAAACTTCAGGTTCTGGAAGTTACCCTAAAGCACGCAGAGGGAAAACCAGTAATGGCCGGCGTTGGCACCAACTCTCTAAACGGCACACTGGCCAACATGCGCCTGCTTCAGGACGCCGATGCTTTCCTGGTAGTTGTCCCCTTCTACAACAAGCCTCCGCAAAGAGGTATGTATCAGTACTTTAAGGCAGTGGCTCAGGCAACGGACAAGCCCATAGTGCTGTACAACGTTCCCGGCCGCACCGGTTCCAACATAGAGCCGGAAACCGTGTTGCAGCTGGCCAAGGACGTACCCAATATCATCGGCATAAAGGAAGCCTCCGGAAAGTTTGAGCAGTCACAAAAGATCCTGGAAGGCCGTCCAAACGGCTTCAAGCTCTTCAGCGGCAACGACGAGGATACCCTCAAGCTCATGCAAGCCGGTGCCGATGGCGTTATCTCAGTGGCCTCCAACGTATTTCCGTCGGCCATGGTGGACTTCGTAAGAGCGCTCCAAAACGGCAAGAACGAAGAAGCCCGGAAGATGCACGACCGCCTGACACCGCTTTTCAAAGCCCTTTTCGTAGAGCCCAATCCTATCCCCGCCAAGGCCGCAATGGCGCAGCTGGGCCTAATGGAAAACAGCCTCAGGCTGCCACTAGTCAAAGCCACGGAGGAAACGGAAGCCATCATCAGACAAACCCTGCAAGAGCTTTTTTAAATGGACATCACTCTTCAAGACTTCAACAAGGTAATTGACGCCCTGGAAGCCGGCACCCTGAGGGTGGCCGAAAAAAAGGACGGCGTATGGGTAGTGAACAAGTGGGTCAAGGAGGTAATCCTGGCCGGTTTCAAGCTTGGCGCCATCAAGGACATGAGCCAGGGCCAGTTCTCGTTCTTCGACAAGGACACCTTCCCGGTACGCCAGTTCAAGGCCGATAACGGCGTTCGCATAGTCCCCGGCGGCAGCAGCATACGCCGTGGAGCCTATCTGGCCCCAGGCAGCATAGTGATGCCCCCGGCATACGTGAACGTAGGTGCCTACGTTGGCGAAGGCACAATGGTTGACAGCCACGTCACCATAGGCTCCTGCGCTCAGGTTGGCCGCAACATCCATATATCGGCCTCTACGCAGATTGGCGGCGTGCTTGAACCGGCCGGCGCCCTGCCCACTATCATCGAAGACGGAGCATTCGTAGGCGGCAACTGCGGCATATACGAAGGCACCATAGTGGAAGAAGGCGCGGTAATCGCCTCCGGCGTCATAATCACCTCGTCCACAGCTATTTTCGACGCCACAAAAGGCGAATTCATTAAGAGAAATGCCGATGGCCGCATAGTAGTTCCCAAAGGCGCAGTGGTTGTTAGCGGCTCCAAGCCCATTATCCGCGACGGCAAGCCCCTGGAAAGCGGCGTGCACCTGTACTGCCCGGTAATCGTGAAATATCGCGACGAAAAAACAGCCGGCAGCATACATCTGGAAGATTTGTTAAGGTAAAAGACTATGATAGTAGCAGTAGTTGGCGCCACCGGCGTGGTGGGCCAGAAAATGTTGGAAGTGCTCCAGGAAAGGAATTTCCCGGTAACGGAGCTGCTTCCGGTGGCATCGGAGCGTTCCTGGGGCAAAAAAGTAAAGTTCCAGGGCAAGGAATGGACGGTTATTAGTGCCGATGAAGCCATAGCCCGCAAGCCCAAAGTGGCAATTTTCAGCGCCGGCGGCGCTGTATCGGCCCAGCTTGCACCCCGATTTGCGGCCATTGGATGCTACGTGGTGGACAATTCGTCCTACTGGCGTATGGATCCCAACGTTCCGTTAATCGTACCGGAGATAAATGCCGATGTGCTAAAGCAAAACGACTTTATCATAGCCAACCCCAACTGCTCTACCATACAGATGGTCCTGCCTCTGGCGCCGCTGCACAAGGCATACGGCATCAAGCGCATAGTGGTAAGCACCTACCAGAGCGTCACCGGCGCCGGCCAGCGCGGCATAGAGCAGCTTGAGGCCGAAAGGGCAGGCGGCACGGGCACAAAATTCCCGCATCCCATTGACCTTAACATACTTCCGCACATAGATTCCTTCCTGCCGGACGGCTACACCAAGGAAGAGATGAAGATGGTGAACGAAACCCGCAAGATCCTCCGTGACAACTCCATAGCCGTAAGCGCCACCACAGTGCGCGTGCCGGTAAAAGGCGGCCACTCGGAGAGCGTGAATATAGAGTTCAACAAGCCGTACGATTTAGCCGAGGCAAGGCAGCTGATGGCCGATATGCCAGGTGTGGTAATCCAGGACGATCCCGCCAACAACGTGTACCCCATGCCCATCTACGCCTGGGGCAAGGACGAAGTGTTTGTGGGGCGAATCCGCAGGGACACCTCGGTGCCCAACGGCCTGAATCTGTGGTGCGTAAGTGACAACATACGCAAAGGCGCCGCCACCAACGCCGTGCAAATTGCGCAGGTACTTCTTGCAAAAGGATGGTTAGGATGAACTGGCAACTGTTTCACCAGCTTCTGAGCATTGATTCCACTTCGGGAAAGGAGCGGAAGGTGGCCGATTGGCTTCTGGCCAATCTGGAAGCTCCACAGAAACAGGCCATGGAGGTAGGCGACGGCACCCTGAACCTCCTCCTGTCCTGGGGTACCCCCCAAGTGGTCTTCTGCACTCACATGGACACAGTCCCACCGTATATTCCTCCGAAGAAAATAGATTCACGGATAGAAGGCCGCGGAGCTTGCGACGCTAAGGGGCAGATATTGGCGATGTACACGGCTTGTAAGGAGCTGGAGGCACAGGGGTGTACGGATTTTGGACTGCTGCTGTTGTCTGGAGAGGAAACTGGAAGCTGGGGGGCTAAGGCTTTTGCCAAGACGGACTTTACGGCGCCGTTCCTTATTGTGGGCGAACCCACGGAAAACAAGATGGTAAGCGCTTCAAAGGGTACAAAGTCATACGACCTGACATTCCACGGAGAGGCTTTCCATTCCGGCTATCCGCAGTACGGAACCAGCGCCATAGACCTGTTCAATGAGTTCTACAATGCGCTAAAGACCAAGGACTTTGGCACAGATCCTGTGCTGGGAGAAACCACCTGGAACGTTGGGCTGCTGCAAAGCGACAATCCGCAGAACATACTTTCTCCGGAGGTGAAGTGCAGGCTGTACTTCCGTACAACCTTTGTGTCGGATCAGAAGGTGCAGGCATTTATGGAGGAGATGGCCGGTCAAGCCGGCCATGACGTAATAGCCCGCGGCGGGGATGCGCCGGCAAAATACGTTACATTGCCAGGATTTGAGAGCGCTCCGGTGGCATTTGGCAGCGACGCTCCGCACCTTGGCAACTTCGGCCACAAGATTATCTGCGGCCCCGGAAGCATACGATATGCACACAGGCCGGATGAACACATCACAGCCCAAGAGCTGGAAACAGCTGTACAGCAATACGTTAAAATGTATCATCAACTATGGTCAAAGTAATAATAAGCGGCTACGGAAAAATGGGCCACATGGTGGAAAAGGAACTGCAGCGCAGGGGAATCGAACTCGTTGCTGCAAGCGAAGACATTACCGCCACAGACCCCAAAACTGCAAAGGAGTGCGTTTGCATAGACTTTACCACTCCCGAAGCATTCCGCAGCAATTACAGGTTCATAGCTAAGAACTTCAAGGCTGCCGTAATTGGCACCACCGGCTGGAACGATATAGAGAAAGAGGTAAAGCAGGCTTTCACCGAGGCCGGCACGCCCATGATTTACGCCTCCAACTTCTCCCTTGGCGTAAACGCCCTTTTCAAGGCCATCCAAAAGGCATCTGAGCTTCTCAAGGGCGCCGGATACAAACCGGAGATTGTGGAAATCCACCACATCCACAAACTGGACGCCCCCTCCGGTACGGCCAAAACCCTTGCCCAAATAGTTGAAGAAAGCCTTGACCAAAAACCGGAAATAGAATCCATAAGGGAAGGGGAAGTGCCTGGCATTCATACGCTTACTCTCACTTCGGACTGCGACAAACTCACCCTCACACACGAAGCATTCTCCCGCGAAGGCTTTGCTAAGGGCGCAGTTGTGGCCGCCACGCTAACAGAAGGTCTTAAAGGAGTTCACGAATTCAGCACACTACTATAATGTACAGGGTTTTGAAATTTGGCGGCTCGTCGGTAGCCCGCGCCACCGCAATGTCCAGGGTGCTGGATATTGTGGAAGCCGAGGCCGAAAAAGGCTGCGTAGTGCTTGTAAGCTCGGCCATATCTGGCTGCACGGATGCGCTGCTAAGCGGTGACCCGGAACTCCTGAAAGACATGGAAAAGCGCCACAGGGACATTGTGACGCGCCTTTTCACAGGCGATGAGCGCCAAAAAGTTCAGGAAAAGATAGACGGCATCTTTAAACAGATGTACCAGGCCCCGGAGGACGAAATAGTAACCTTCGGCGAAATTCTGTCCACCACCATCCTGGAAGCCAAACTGAAGACCGAAGGTTGGAAAACCAAGTGGCTGGACTCCCGCGAACTGGTAGTAAAAGACGACGAGCCGCAAACCTTCAAGAACATAAGCCAGGCCGTAAACGGGGCCGATATGTACGTTGCCCCCGGCTTCATCTGCCGCGACAAAAACGGCAAAATAAGCACCCTGGGTCGTGGCGGTTCAGATTACAGCGCCGCCCTTTACGCCGCTGCCCTCAATGCCGACAGTCTCCAGATCTGGACCGACGTGCCCGGCATCATGACCACCAATCCCAAACAGGTGAGCGCGGCGCGCACTATCCCCAGAATGTCGTACCAATCGGCCCTGGAAATGGCCCTGCACGGCGCAAAAGTGCTTTATGCACCCACGGTTGCTCCGGCGATGGAGGCCAAAATAGACATCGAAATCCGCAACACCTTTGCGCCGGACGGCAAGTTTACCGTGATTGGCGCCGAACCGGATCCCACCCGCTGGATAGGCGTGGCGTCAGAAGGCGGCAACATACGCATAGTGGGTACAGCCCCGGCCGATGATGCTGTTACAGCCGCTAAAAACGCCCTGAAAGAAGCCGGGTTCGCCGCCAAAAAGATATCGGCCGATGGCAACAGCCTAAACGTCGAAGTTAGGGATGCGGTGCTGGATAAAGCCCTCCAGGCGCTGCACAGGGCATTTTTCCAGGTGATGCCTGTAAAGGAAATCAATCTTTTCATAGCCGGCGACGGCGCAGTGGCAAAGGCCCTTTGCGCAATAATAAACCAAAGTGCCGAAACTGTAAAAGAACGCACCGGAAAACAACTAAGGATTGTTGGCCGCGCAAACAGTCGCAAGTGGGGAATAGATGTTTGCGGGAACCCTCAGCTGGACAGGGAAGGGGATTACATTGACGCCATCCTTAGCCAGGCCCCCAAGGGCGCTATATTCGTGGACGTAACCGACAGCGAAACAATCTACAAACGCTACGTAGAGCTGCTGGAAGCGGGAATCGGCATAGTCTCTTCCAACCGCCGCTCGTTTGCCGTTCCGTATTACGACTACGCCGCCATGCACGCTGCGGCGCGTGAAAACGGCGCTCCGCTCCGTTACGAAACTACCGTTGGCGCCGCTCTTCCCATGCTGGAATCCATAACCCGTGGCACCAATAGCTGCGACGAAGTCCTTTCCATAGAAGCCATAGTTTCCTGCACCCTGAATCAGATTCTTGGCGACTACAGACCCGGCTCGGAAACATTTGCATCGCTGGTGCGCAAGGCCCAGGCGGCCGGTCTCACAGAGCAGGATCCCAGACTGGACCTTAATGGAAAAGACGCCCTAAGAAAGCTAATAATCCTTGCCCGCGAAGCCGGCGTCCAGCTGGAAGAAAAAGACGTAGAAATTGCCCCCGTAGTGCCCCAGGAGCTGTTCCAGGGCAGCGTAGAGCAGTTTTACAAAGGTCTGGAGGCCTACGAACCGCAGTTTGCCAAGCAGGCCCGTCAGGCCGAATCACAAGGCTTCCGCCGCCGCTTTGTAGCATGGCTGGAGAAAGACGGAAAGGGCTACAAAGCCGGTATCGGCCTTAAAAATGTGCCGCCGGTGCATCCGGCATACCACCTGAGGGGAACGGAAAATGCCATAATAGTGCGCAGCGCCTTCCATCCTTATCCGCTGGTAATCCAAGGCCCCGGCGAGGGCGCCCGCGAAGCCGCCAGCAGTATTCTTAATGATATTTTGAGATAAAAAGATTACCTTTGTAGACTCTATGTTATTGCAGGCATCGGGCATATTCGGATTCATCAGTTTTGGCTGGGCCGACCTTCTGGACATCATAATGGTGGCCACAATAATCTTTTTGCTCATCCGCAGCATTAAAGGCGACGCCACGGTACTTAATATCGTGATTATCCTGGTTGTCCTGCTCATAATGCAGGCGGTTGTATCGGCCCTTAACATGCGAATGATGACGGTGCTGCTGAACACCCTGCTGGACGTTGGTGTGCTCGCCATCATCATACTTTTCCAGCCGGAAATCCGCCACCTGCTAAACCGTTTTGCCATTCAGTCGGGCATAGCGCGCCGAAGCGGCCAGCTCTTCAACCGCCTCCTGGGCATCAAGGAAGAAAAGATGGGCAGTCAAAGCGCCGAGGAACTTGGCGAGGCCGTACGCGCAATGTCGGCCGAAAAAACCGGCGCCCTCATAGTGCTGCAGCACAAGTCGTCGCTTGACGAATACATGAACACAGGCGACCGCTTCGAGGCCGATATCAACCGCCGCCTCATAACCAACATTTTCTTCAAGAATTCCCCCCTGCACGACGGTGCAATGATAATTGTGGGCGACCATATAGCCGCCGCCCGCTGCCAGCTTCCAATGACAAACCGCACGGACATCCCTGCCCATTACGGAATGCGTCACCGCGCCGCCATCGGCCTCAGTGAAGACACGGATGCCGATATTCTGGTGGTGTCGGAGGAAACCGGCAACGTAAGTTACGTGCACGGCGGCGAAATCCATACGGTTAACAGCATGGCCGAACTTAGGGAAATTCTGGCTTCAGTGATGAGAAAGGAGGAGTAGATGGACGCGAGGCTGGAAGCGAAACTGGGTTTTGACAAGGTACGTGCGGCAATTCAGGCGCGCTGCTCTACCGATTATGCGGTGGGCCGCGTAACGGAAGAGGAGTTCTGCACAATTGGCGAGGAAATTCACCGCCGCCACCTCCTTACAGACGAGATGCGCCTAATCCTGATGTTCGAGGAAAACTTCCCCACATCGGGCTATATCGACGCAATTCCTTTTCTGGAACCTATCGGCAAAAACGCCTCCATAGACCTTCTTTCCCTTGGTAAGCTGCGCACGCTGCTGACAACGTTAACCAAGGTTCTGCATTTCTTCCATACCGTAAAAGAGGGCATTTATCCCAACCTGCAGCATCTTTGCGCCGGCGTAATTGCCCCGGCCGATGTGATGCGCCGCATAGACAGCATACTGGACCGCCACGGGGAAATCAAGGACACTGCTTCGGACGAACTTTACAAGATTCGCAAAAGCATAAAGGAGAAGGAAATAAACGTTTCCAGGCGGATGAACGCCATACTCCGTCAGGCCCAGCAGGAAGGTCTGGCCGATCAGGACGCCAGTGTGGCTATCCGCGACGGAAAGATGCTCATTCCCGTTTCATCGGCCAAGAAGAGGGCCTTCCAGGGCTTTGTGTACGACGAAAGCGCCACCGGCAAAACCACCTTCATGGAGCCGGCCGAGATTGTGGCCCTTCAAAACGAGATAAGCGAGCTTCATTTTGCCGAAACCCGCGAAATAGCCCGCATACTTTACGAATTTGCCGAATTCCTGCGCCCTTACGTGCCGGAACTCCTTGCCGGTGCCACCTTCATCGGCGAACTTGACTTTATTATGGCCAAGGCCCATGTGGCGCTGGACTATATTGCAGGTATGCCGGTTCTGTCGGAGGATGGTTCGCTAAGGCTTCGCAAGGCCAGGCATCCGCTGCTGGAAAAGAGCCTCCGCAAAGAGAAAAAGAGCATTGTGCCGCTGACAGTTACTCTTACGCCCGAAAAGCGCATACTGCTTATTTCAGGCCCCAACGCCGGCGGTAAAAGCGTGTGCCTCAAAACCGTTGGCCTGCTGCAGTACATGTTCCAGTGGGGAATGCTCATTCCTACATCCGAAACTTCGGAACTGCCTGTTTTCGACAGGATTATGGTATCCATCGGCGACGACCAGTCCCTGGAAAACGACCTTTCTACCTACAGCTCCTTCCTCTCCGACATGAAAGCCATGCTGGAAGCGGCCGACGGAAAGACGCTGGTGCTCATAGACGAATTTGGTTCTGGTACTGAACCAGCCGCCGGCGGTGCAATAGCCGAAGCAATCCTGCATCAGCTGGATACCCGCGGCGCCTATGGCGTAATAACCACGCACTACACCAACCTTAAATTATATGCATCGTCGGCCGATACCGGCGTTGTGAACGGCGCAATGCAGTTTGATGCCGCAACGGTGGCTCCGCTTTTCCAGCTGGAAATCGGCCTGCCCGGATCGTCCTTTGCCTTTGAGCTTGCCCGCAAGATGGGCCTGCCGGAACCTCTGGTTCACGATGCCGAGCAGCGCGCCGGAGAGCAGTTCGTTGGCATAGAACGCAACCTGCGCAAAATTGCCCGCAGCCGCCGTGCCCTTGACGAGAAGCTCACCAAGATACGCGCAACGGACAAAACCCTTGAAGGCCTCACCGACCGCTATGAGAAAGAGCTTGAAGAGATAAAGGAAATGCGCCGCCTGATCCTTGACGAGGCCAGGAGCGAGGCCGAAAAGATAGTGCGCGACGCCAACAAGAAGGTAGAGAACACCATACGTACCATAAAAGAATCGCAGGCGCGTAAGGAAGAGACTCAGGAAGCACGTGCTAATCTTCAAGGCTTCCTGGGCGCTCTGGCCCAAAACCGCGGCAAGCGGGATGCGTACATAGATAAGAAGCTGCAAACCGTAAAAGAGCGCAAGGAAAGGGAAAAAGTGCGCAAACTAAAACGGGCCGACGGCCAGACTCTACAGCAGATAGAGCAGGAAGAGGCCGAGGCAAAGAAGCTTGCCGCCTTCCGCAGCGCTCCGCTGAAAGTAGGGGAGAAGGTGCGCATAAAGGATAACGGTATGGTGGGCGAGGTGTCCACCGTAAGCACCAAGGCTGTGTCGGTGATAGTGGGAAATATAACCACAAAACTGCCTCTGGACCGCGTGGAGCGCATTACGGCTAACGAGTACAAGGCTGTGGCCAAGGCTCCGTCGGAGCGCCCCCGCCAGGTGTATGACGCCGGAATAAGCGAAAGGAAGGCTTCCTTTAAGCTGGAACTGGATGTCCGCGGGGAAAGAGTTACCGACGCCCTGGAGATTGTGATGAAATATATTGACGATGCTATAATGCTTGGTGTCCCTTCGGTGCGAATTTTGCATGGTAAGGGAACAGGCGCGTTGCGTGAGGAAATACAGAAGTACCTTCGCACCGTGCCGGGTGTACAGTCGGCCCAGGACGAACATGTGCAGTTTGGCGGCTCCGGCGTCACCGTAGTGAAACTAGACTAAAACCAAAACCAATGAACGTACAACATACCAGCAGGATAGGGGAGGCTGGTGAACAGATGGCCTGCGACTTCCTTCAGTCCCGTGGCCACCAGATCCTGGACCGCAACTGGCGGTCGGGCCATCTGGAACTGGACATAGTCTCCGAAGGCCCGGACGGCTTGCACTTCGTAGAAGTCAAGGCCCGCACGGCCCCTGTCACCACCGCGGTCACAGACCAGGTGAACCCCATAAAACAAAAGCGCATATCGGCCGCCGCCCTCCAATACCTTAATAAAAAGCATCTTATCGGCCAGGAGGTCTTCTTTGATATTGTCACCGTCCTTTTTGACGGAAAGGCAACCCAGGTGCGCTACTTCCCCCAGGCATGGATTCCAATGTATGCATAGCATGACTCACAGATACTGCGTAATAATGGCCGATGGCACCGGCTCACCTAAACAACTTAGAACTACTTTCAACAGATTTGCGGAGTTGCTGCCTGTGGACCACATTCTGGTGGTAACTCCTGTAAAGTTCGTTTCCCAGGCCCGTCAGGCACTGCCGGAGCTTCCTAAGGAGAATATCCTTGGAGAGCCCATGGCCCGCAAAACGGCCCCATGCATGGCATTTGCCGCATATACCCTTCTTACCCGGGATCCGGAGGCCGTGATAGTTGCCACCCCTTGGAACCTTTTCATCCGCGACGAGGGCATGTTTGCCCGCACCCTGGACGAGGCTTTCGCTTACGTAGAGGAAAACGACGTGCTGATGACCCTTGGCATCGTTCCCCGTATGCCGGACGTAAACTTTGGCTATATCCAGGTTAAAGAGGGCCACAACGCCCATCTTATGGCCGGCCCGCTGCAGGTGAAAACTTTTACGGAAAAGCCGCCGCTGGAGCTTGCCGAGGTTTTCGTGCGCACCGGAGAATTCTTCTGGAACAGCGGTATCTTCATCTGGAAAGCCGCCACCATCATTGCCGAAATGGAAAAATACATCCCGGAAGTCACCGAGCTTTTCCGCGGCTGGGAAACCAACATAAGCGACCCCGTGTGGGTAGAGCGCGCGTACTCCGAATGCCCCAAAGTTTCGCTTGACTATGGCGTTATGGAGCACACTTCCAGGGCATGGTTGTACCCTGCTCGCTTTGGTTGGGCAAACATCGACAGGCTGTGAAAAAACCTGTTGATAACTTTTGGTAAATCAAATATTTATTCGTATCTTTGCGGTCCGCAAATGTGTGCGGGCCGTATTTTTATGCGGCTAAAGCATTAAGTAACAATTAATTAACAAACACCAATGCCTGGTTTAATTGGAAAGAAAGTCGGAATGATTTCCGTCTTCGGTGCCGACGGGAAGAATATCCCGTGCACTGTCGTTGAGG
>Ga0310696_10000253_pt1 | contig 91067 bp, 81 predicted proteins | sample AusTroGonzalo_MG_4_FD_203885 | JGI IMG/M metagenome (GOLD analysis project Ga0310696, IMG submission 203885) | Bovine rumen microbial communities from tropical cattle in Woodstock, Queensland, Australia - Gonzalo_02 (v2) (version 2) | ecosystem: Host-associated > Mammals > Digestive system >...
TTGTATTGCTACAACCCGCTGCCCCTCGACTTGCATGTGTTAAGCCTGCCGCTAGCGTTCATCCTGAGCCAGGATCAAACTCTTCATTGTATATTTTTAATATAAATCTAAGCTTGTCCTTGACTTTTAGTTTCCTAAGAAACTGACGCTCGTTTAGTTTGAAATTGTATGTTACAACTTCCGGTACTTGCTTGTACTTTTAGTCTTTCAATATTGTCAATGAGCCGTAAAAAATCCCGTTCGTTTCAAACGGGACTGCAAAGGTAGTAAACTTTTCCAAACTGACAAAAAATTTTTCAACTTTTTTTGAAAAAAGATGCCCGGTCGCAGCCGGGCATGACGAAAGAAGGGGCCGGGCATGACGAGAAGGGAACGTCACCCCCGACCTGATCGGGGGTCTCCCAATAGGAGAAAACCCCTTACAGGTTCACCACAGGGCGGAGGACGAAGCGGAATTCGCGCTCCTTAGCGGGGAGGCGATACTGCTCCAGCGCCCGGGCGCCCCAGGTGTTGATACCGGCTACGCCCATCTGGACGGCGTCCACATGCACGTGGGTGTTCCCGGAGGGCTTGAGCTCCAGCGAATGCCGGGGAATGCCATACTGGCCATTGCGGTTGGGCGTTTGAGTATCCCCTTCCGGTGCCGCCACATCCAGCTGCTCCAGCGAATAAGGCAGGGCCGATGCACTGAAATCTACCGCCGATACCACCTCAAAACCATTCCCATCCATATCCAGCACGCGGAAGAAGCGCAGTCCGGTATGGGTGCCGGACTCCTGCGTACGCACGTACCCGTGATGATATTGGTCCGCCACTTTTTGCTTATATCGGCCCAAAAGGGCGGCACTGTTACGGTCACAATAGTTCTCCCAAGGGCCCAGGCCGAAGAAATCGACGGTATCGTAAGTAGCGGGCATGGCAAAGCGCATCCCGAAGCGGAAGAGTTCCGGCGCGTCGGCCAGGCCGCCGGCATCGGTCATGCTTTCCACCACGCTCAGGCTGCCGTCGGACGCCATATAGTAGAACAGCGAAACAGTCGCCACACCGCCGATGGGGGCATATTCCACCTCCACCAGACAGGAGCCGTCCTGCGGGGTAATGCTGAAGTTTTTCACCTCGAAGGACGGGTTGCGCCAAAGGCCCTGACGAAACTGGAGTCCGGCGCCCAGGTCGTTCTCCACGGGAGCCCGGTTGAAGCAAGGCATCAGCGGGGCCGATAACAGTTCCTTCCGTTCCAGCGTGTAGGAACTCAGGGCGCCCGTCTTTTTGTCGAAACTGGCCGTCCAGACAGCCTTCCGCTCCCCTGCCGCTTCGCAAGCGTCCGTGGTTCCGCTAAGCACCAACGTGCTGGAACTGTCAAACACGCCCACCTTGCCTCCTTCGGCCTCCAGCATGACGGGACGCTGGTCCCTAAGTAGCAGTTGGTCGTAGGCGATTTCCGCGCCCGCAGGCAGGAGCGGCCAGGCGTTTTTAAGGACATAACGCACCGTCAGGGTAAGGGTGCCCGGCAGGGATTCCAGCGAACCTACGCCCAAAGTGACGTACGTGGTTTCCTGCGGCTTTGCCGACAAGTTTTCCACCACGCCCGTACGCACGGCTTCCCCATCGGCCTCCAAAGTCCATAGCAGGCGGACGTCGGACAGGTCCCGGAAGAAGAACTCGTTGTGCACCTGCAGGGCTTCCGGCGTGCCGCTGGTGAGAATATTCCTATACTGATATTTTACCTCATACGCATGCGGATGCAGGGTGCGGTCCGCCGCAATGATGCCGTTGCAGTTGAAGGAGCCGTCCGAGGGCTCGGCCGTGGTGTAATCGCCACCGAAAGCGAAGAATTTGCCGTTCCAGAGGGCCTGGTCCTGGAAATCCCAGATGAAGCCGCCCTGGTAGGACGGATATTTGCGCACCAGATCCCAATACTCCTTGAAGTTCCCCATGGAATTGCCCATGGCGTGGGCGTATTCGCACTGGATGAGCGGGCGGGCCGGGTTGGAGGCCGCATATTGTTCGCTCCAACGGGGCGAGGCATACATGGGGCACATAATGTCCGAGCAATCGTACTGGGGCGTTTCCAAGCAGCGTTCATACTGAATGGGCCGGGAAGGGTCATAGACTTTGATCCAGGCGGCGCAATCCACGAAATTGGGGCCAGCGCCGGCCTCGTTACCCAGGCTCCAGATAATGACGGAGGGATGATTGAAGTCCCGCTGCACCATGCGCTGGTCGCGGATCAGGTGCGCCGCCCGGAACTGCGGGTCCTGCGCCAGGGTTACCCCGTCCTGGTAGCCCATGCCATGGGACTCGATATTGCCCTCGTCCACCACATAGAGGCCGTAACGGTCGCAGAGCGACAGCCACACCGGGTCGTCCGGATAATGGCAGGTGCGCACCGCATTGATATTGAGTTCTTTCATGATGCGGATATCGCGAATCATGTCCGCCTCCGACACCACATAGCCCTTCACGGGACCTAATTCGTGTCGATTAACACCCTTGATGAGCACCGGCTGGCCATTCACCAGCAGCTGGCCGTCCCTGACCTCTACGGTGCGGAAGCCCACCTCGAAACTGGTGCTCTCCACCACGTCACCGGCGCCGTTGCAGGCGCTCACCTTCAAAGTATACAGGTACGGCTGTTCTGCGCTCCAGCACTGCACATTGTTCACGATTTCCCGCGCCTGGGCCTTCCCCTTCTTCACCGGGGTCGAGAAAGCGGCCACCTGCCGGCCGGAAGCATCGACAAGAACGCCTTCTACCTTGGCGATACCGGAAGTCACCTCCGCCTGGACCGAGAGATTACCGTCGGCATCGGCCAGAATATGGACATCCTCCAGACGCTGCTTTTCGCGCGTATAAAGGTACATGCCGCGCGCGATGCCGTTCAGGCGCCAGAAATCCTGGTCCTCCAGATAGGTTCCGTCGCACCAGCGGAAGATTTCCATGGCGATGACATTCTGTCCCGGACGCACCATCGACGTTACATCGAAACGGGCTTCCAGCTTGCTGTCCTCGCTATAGCCCACCATTTTACCATTGATCCACACGCGCACGTTGGAGGTGGCGCTGCCGATGCAAAGGTACACCGGCTTCCCTTCCCAGGAGGCGTCCATATCGAATACGCGACGATACTGCCCCACGTAATTGCCCTTTTGCGGGACGATGGGCGGCGTGTTGGGCGCGAGCCCCCGCCAGGCATAGCCGTAATTCAGGTACACCGGATCTCCGAAGCCGTTGAGCTGCCACATGCCGGGCACGGGCATCTCCCGCCAGGAAGCGTCGTTGTAACTCATCGCCTCAAAACCCTTTAGCCGGCTTTCCACCGACGGGCTCCCGTGGAAGCGCCAGCGGCCGTTCAGTGACAGGGTTTGCTGCTGGTCTGTGGTGAAAGTGGTCCGCATGGGCAGGCGGTTTTCTTCATAAACATTGGGGTCCTGCCAGGGCTCCAGCTTACGGGCTTGCAGGGACAGGATGGCACAAAGGGCCAGGGAAAGGGCAATCAATTTTTTCATAACGTACAAATATACGAAATAAGAGATTCCCGGTCAAGCCGGGAATGACGAATAATTCCAGGAACCGAGCCGGGAATGACGGATAATTTTGGTAACTTTGTGGCCGATATGGAAAAACAAGTGTCCCTTTGGCAGATTTTCTGGGTATTCGCCAAAATCGGCGCCTTCACCATTGGCGGCGGTTATGCCATGATACCCATTATACAGGCGGAGATGTCCCGTCGCGGCTGGATTTCGGACGATGACCTCCCGGATATCGTGGCGCTCTCGCAGAGCGCGCCGGGCGTCATGGCCGTAAACATCTCCATCTTCGCGGGGCACAAGCTCCGCGGCGTCAAAGGCAGCATAGCCGCTACCCTGGGCAGCATAACACCATCGTTCCTGATCATCCTGGGCATCGCCATGTTTTTTACCGCCTTTAAGGATAACCCTTACGTGGAACGGGCGTTCAAGGGCATCCGGCCGGTAGTGATTTCGCTCATCGCCGTGCCCATGGTGAACATGGCCCGCAAGTCCTGCAAGAACGTGTGGACCTGGCTGCTGGCCATCGTCTCGCTGGTGCTTGTGGCCTTCCTCAACATCTCCCCTATATATATAATATTGTGTGTGATGGTGCTGGGGTTCAGTATAACCTATTATAGGATGTCCCGGTCGGGGCGGGAATGACGGAGGCAGGTTATGGACATTCTTATACTCATCGGCCAGTTGGCCTGGACTTTCTTTGTGATTGGCGCCTTTACCATCGGCGGAGGCTATGCCATGCTTTCCCTCATCCAGAACCAGGTGGTGGTGGAGCACCCCTGGATTTCCGAGAGCACTTTCACGGACATTGTGGCCGTGTCGCAGATGACGCCGGGGCCTATCGGCATTAACAGCGCCACTTATGTGGGCTACGACGTGCTCTTTAATGCTACCGGGAGCCAGCTTCTGGGCGTTTGCGGCTCGCTTACCGCCACCCTGTCGCTCATGCTGCCGTCGTTTATCATCGTCCTGCTTATCGTGCGCTTTTACGAGCGCTTCCGCACCTCGCGGCTATACGCAGGCACCATGGACTGGCTCAAGCCGTGCGTAGCCGGCCTGATTGGCGCCGCCGCCGTCATCCTCATCGCAAAAACCACCTGGACGGGCGGTGTGCCTCAGGTCCAAGTGGTTTCAGAAAACTTTCCGGACTGGAAAAGCTGGTGCCTGCTGGGCGGTGCTTTCGCGGCCGGCTATTGGGGAAAGGTAAATCCCATCTACCTTATTCTTGCTGCTGCGGGGCTTGGGCTGGTTCTTTATTGAGGCCCACCAGACCACGGCAATCATCGCGACGGGTGTTTTTGCCATGATTGTTAATCTATTGATAATCAGAACATTACCGTATAATCCTCGTTCAAAAACGAAACGAGGATTATGTTATAACTCGCCAATATTCAGCTACTTAACGATCACGCCGTTTTAAATCGGCGCCGCTTAATTCGTATAATTTAACTTGAAAGATGTCGGGAAAAGTACTATCTTCGTGCAAACTTTGACCACTATGAAACGAATAACCCTCCTTTTCACCGCCGCGCTGGCCTTTGTCGCCTGCTGCCAGTCGCAGCCACAAGCTTTTCACGTGATCCCTATGCCGGCGGAGGTTACCTTGACAGAAGGCTCCTACGCCGTGGCCGGCAAGGCCTTTTTCCTGGATCCTCATCTGGACGATGCCTCCTCCGCTGCTATCTGGCGTTTCAAGAATGCCCTTGAGGTGGCCAGCGGAAAGGTGAGCCCGCTGGGGAAAGACGAAATCCAGTTTATCGCGAACCCGGGTCTGGCCGATGAGCAGTATTCCATCAATGTCGATAAAGACGGCGTGGTGGTGGAAGCCTCCGGCCTGAACGGCTTTGTCTATGCCTGCGAAACCCTCAAGCAAATGCTCCCTGCGGCAATATATGGTGATAAAAAGGCCAAGGCCGACTGGGTGCTCCCTTGCGTGAGCATCCTGGATCAGCCTCGTTTCAGTTACCGCGGCATGCACCTGGACCCTTGCCGCCATTTCTGGAGCGTCGAGGAAACCAAGCGCTACCTGGACGTGATGACGGCCTATAAACTGAACCGTTTCCACTGGCACCTTACAGAGGACCAGGGCTGGCGCATGGAGGTGAAAAAGTATCCTCGCCTCACGGAGGTGGGCTCCCAGCGCAAAGGCACCATGATCGAGCATGAATGGGGCTCCTGTGACAATATCCCTTACGGCGGGTTCTACACCCAGGAGGAGATGAAGGAAATCGTAGCCTATGCCGCCGCCCGTGGCATCACTGTCATCCCGGAAATCGACCTGCCCGGTCACATGGTGGCCGCCCTGGCCGCTTACCCTGAACTGGGTTGCACCGGCGGTCCGTATGAGGTCTGGACCCAGTGGGGCGTAGCCGCCGACATCCTTTGCGCCGGCAACGAACAGGTGTTCACCTTCCTGGAAGACGTCCTTACGGAGATGATGGACATTTTCCCTTCGGAGTACATCCATATCGGCGGCGACGAATGCTTTAACGAGGAACTGGGCACCACGCCCTGGGACAATTGCCCCAAATGCCTCGCCCGCATGAAGAAACTGGGTATCAAGCCGGGCCCCCAGGCCAAGCATTACCTGCAAAACTACGTGACCGCCCGCGTGCAGGCCTTCCTGAACGCGCATGGCCGCAAGATTATCGGCTGGGACGAAATCCTGGAAGGCGAACTGGCGCCCGGTGCCACCGTTATGTCCTGGCGTGGCTCCAAGGGGGGCATCGCCGCTGCTGCCAAGGGCTTCGACGCCATCATGACGCCCTATACCCATCTGTATTTTGACTACTGCCAGGGCGCAGAGCCTGAGAAAGAACCCTTGAACATCGGCGGATATATCCCGGTGGAGAGTGTATATGGCTATGAGCCCTTCGACGGTCTTACACCCGGTACGGAGAAGCACATCCTGGGCGTCCAGGCCAATCTGTGGACGGAGTACATTAGCACGGATGAACAACTGGAATACATGTTGCTGCCGCGCATGTGTGCCCTTTCGGAAGTGCAGTGGTGTGCCGCGGACAAAAAGGATTACGCGCGCTTCAACGCTTCATTGGACCATACCTTTGCCATCCTGGATGCCATGCGCATGAACTATTCCCTGAATTGCCGCGGTCTGGTGGGGCTGAACCGCCAGCCTACCCAGAATTAAGCGATCCTACTGCCTCGGAATAGGTCGGCGGCGCAGGAGCGCCCAGACGCAGACAGCGTAAGATAGGATGATCATCGTGTTCATACCCAGCTGCAGCCAGTGAATGCCCGGGCCTGTAGCAAAGGAGAAGCCCGGAAATACTGCGGAGAAGGTTCCGCTGCTGAAGGCTATAATGGCATAGGCTATGCCCATCAGGCCGAAAATGCCACCCAGGCGGGCCCATTTGTACGGAATGGGATAGTATTTGGCTCCGAGCGCGGCACTCAGGATGAACATGACCAGATAGCTGGCCAGGTGGCCATAGGCCGATGCCCAATAGGAGTAGCGCGGCATAAATACGATGTTCACCACGGTAGTGACCAGCAGCCCCGCCAGCGTAATCCAGATGGCCATATTGGTTTTACCGGACAGCTTGTACCACATGGAAACGTTGAACAGCATGCCCAGCAGCATGTAACTCAGCAGCATGATGGGCACCACCCCCACGCCCACGCGGAAGTCCCGTCCCAGGAAAAGGGAAATAATGTCGATATAGCCGATCACCCCCAGGAACACCAGGCCGCAAAAGGCCGTAAAGTACTCCATTACAACGGCATAGAGTTCCTTGGAGTTCTTGTCCCGTGCGCGCTGGAAGAAGAAAGGTTCCGCCGCATACCGGAACATCTGGATGAACAGGTTCATGATAACGGCCAGCTTTACGGCTGCCTGATACACGCCCAGGGAGGCCCGCCAGGCCTCGGAAGAAGTGTCGAAGTAACGGAACAGCACCCGGTCCAGGAAGTCGTTGGCCACGCCGGGAAGGCCGGCGATCATGAGCGGAATGGAATAGACCAGCAGGCGCTTGACCACGCCGCTGTCCCAGGTGAGCCGCAGTCGGAGGATGTCCGGGATAAACAGTACCAGACACAACACACAGCTGATGAAGATGGCAAAGATGGGATAGGTGAAGTCCGGCTGGGCAGGATACACAAAGAAGAGCAGCAGGTTGGCACCCGTTTCCGTGAAGATTTTCACGGTTTTGAGCACCGCGAATTTCATCGCCTTGTGCTCCTGCCGCAACTTGGCAAACAAGATGGCCGTAACGCTGTCGCAGAACAGGATGGCCGCCACGTAAATAATCAGCGAGCGGTATCCTTCATAACCCAATGCGGCGGAAATGGGGGCCGAGAAAGCCACCATGCAGGCCAGGAAGGCCAGATTAAGCCCGAATACCGTGAGCAGCGCACCCGAGTACACCTTCCGCGGATCCTCCCCTTCCTTGTTGGCAAAACGGAAACAGCCGGTTTCCAGGCCCAGCACAAGCACCACCTGCAGGATGGCGATGTACGCCATGAACTCCGTAACCACACCATACTGCACCTGCGTGAGCATGCGTGTATAGATGGGAACGAAAAGGAAATTGAGTACTCGGGCAAGTATGGAACTGAAACCGTAAATCGCGGTTTCCCCAACGAGCTGTTTCAAAGGATTTTTTGCCATAGTTGTACAAAATTAGTTAATTTTGCCGAAAGAAAAAGAAATAATATGAAGAAGTATCTGTATGTAGTGTTGGCGCTGGCCGTGGTGGCCGGCTGCAAAAGCAAAAACAAGAACAAAGAGGCCGAAGCGCCTGTGCAGGAAGAAGTCATTATAGAGCCCACGGACACCGTAGCGGCCAAGAAGGCGGCGGAAACCCTGCCTGCGGAACCCATTTTCGATATCGTCACCAATTTGGGTACCATCCGGGTAAAACTGTACAAGGACACGCCCAAGCACCGGGACAATTTTGAAAAACTGGCCATTTCCGGTTATTACGACAGCCTGCTGTTCCACCGCGTCATCTACGGCTTCATGATCCAGGGCGGCGACCCGCTCACCAAAGACACGTCCATGGTAGAAAAGTACGGCGAGGGCGGTCCCAAATACACCGTCCCGGCCGAGATGCGGGATGCGGAAGGCAATCCCCTGCACCGGCACAAGAAAGGTGCCCTGGCGGCAGCCCGCGTGGGCGACCTGGCCAATCCTTTCAAGGCCTCCAGCGGTTCCCAGTTCTATCTGGTGCAGAATCCCGACAACTGCGTGCACCTGGACGGTGAATATACCGTGTTTGGCGAGACGGTGGCCGGACTGAATGTCATCGACAAAATTGCCGCCGTTCGCACAGACCGTATGGATCGTCCCGTGCAGGATGTGCGCATTTTATCCATCCGTCCCAATAAAGAATTGAATGAAGCGGCCAAAAAGGAAGAGTTTGGCACGGATTTAGCAGTAAAAACTACCGAATAGTTTTTTTAATAGGTTAAGTTTTTAGGTTAGAATGAGAGCCCCTGTTGCTGTGAAGCACCAGGGGCTCAATTATTTCCCCCGGACCATGTCTGCATAGACAAATCTGTCTAAATCTGGACCGAATTTGTCTAGATTTGTCTATTTTTCAGCCGTACGCCCTTTCCTAAATTTGCATATTATATTTTCAGACTATGATTGCTACTATCGCCATAGCCTTTCTGATTTCGCTGGGAATAGCCCTAGTGCTATTTCTTGGCGTAAAAGGCGTCTATGCCCATTTCTCCCCCGAAGCGTTACACATTATTGTTGCCGTCCTGGTCATTCTGGGCAGCACGGTCGCGGGCACCGTCGCCCTTTCCAGCGGCAAGGCCTTGAGGTATGTAACGTCCTTGGAAGAAGGAGCGAAAGATCTGACAGGGCAGGCGGACGCGCTGCAAGAAGAATATGGACTGAGCGGTTACGGCATTTCGGCATCGGACCTTCTGGACGGCTATGTACAAGGCACGGCCGATGTGGCCAAAAGCAAACTGAAAAGGGCCAGGACGCTTTCCATCGTGGTCATGGCCGTTCTGAATGTGCTCCTGCTCCTCTTCCTGGCCAATGCCGGGAGCAAGAAAAAAGCTTCCTACTCGTACTCATCTTCCGATGATGACAATTTGGACGACCTGGGAAGTTCCTCCTCCTTTGACGACGATTTAGACCTTGACTGAAGCATATGATCCGGAATTTCATACAGATAACCTCGGAAGGGCTGCGCATGGACGGGACGGGATGGCTCGTCTTCTATATCCTCCTGGCAATAGCCCTCAGTGCCTTCGTCTGGTGGGTATGCACCCATTACACAAAGCTGTGGAACCGGGTGTATGAGGTAACCCCCTCCTTCCATATCATCTGCGGTGTGGCCTCCCTCGTGACTTTCTTTGCGACGCTTGGCTTTATCGGCCTAAAGAACATGCAACCGGTCGCGGAACAGATGGTGGACCAGTGGAGCGAAGAAGTCATGTACGACAACGACCTTTCTTCCCAGTGTTTCCATGACTCCTACTATGCCATCAAGGAGTCCGGGCTGGAAGACATGCGCGGCTACATCGCCCCCGAAAAGGGAGGAGACATCATCCCCATCAGCCATCGGGAAACGCAGGTTCTCGTGGGACAGATCTATGCAGGAAATGCCTGTCGCGATTTTTCGCTCCGCTATCCTTTCATCGGCTACTTTATTAAAGCCGAGGACGGAGTGCCCGCAGAGATGATTACGCAGGATATCAACAGTTTCCTCCGCTCCGGAAAAAGCCACACCTACCCGCTGGAACAGGGGTTTGTGCTGGCGGTAAACAAGATTTCATCGGACCTGCAGGAACAGTGCGGACGCATTGTCCGCATAACCCGCTGGTGGCTGTTCCTCCTGTTCCTTCTGGTGCAGCTGATTCCTTTCGGCTTAATCGCCTATCTCGCATACCGGGAGCTCCAAATGTACAAGCGGGCCGGCCGCCCGTCAGACTATGAGGACCTCAATATGTCCGCGGGCGACAGCGGCTATCAAGACAATTTCGACATCGACAATATTTAACCACAAAAAAAGTATATGAACACTAGCAGCAATTACATCCTCGTGGGCCTGGGTGGCACCGGAGGAAAGGTTCTGAAAGCATTCAAAAAGAGAATGTTCCAGGAATTTGAAGCAGACGAACGCGCAAAAATCCCCGTAGGTTTTGTCTATGTGGACACCACCGACGAAATGATGCGTCCCGGCGACAAAACCTGGTATGTGCTGGGAGAAAACGCCCAGTTCAACACCAATGAGTTCGTGTTTATCAAGGGAGTAGATCTGGATCAGATCTTTGCCAACCCCACAGGATTCCCCGGCCTAAAAGGCGTTATCGGAGATCCCGAAGTGATGCAGAAAACCATCGGCAACCTGGGTGCCGCAGCCGGCCAGAAACGTCGCGCCGGCCGTATCCTCTTTGGCGCTAACGTGGCCAAATATCGCCAGGCCGTGAACGCCCAGTTCGAAAAGTGCAAGAAGATCAGCGGTAACGATAAAACCACCATCCTCATCTTCTCCGGCCTCGCCGGCGGTACCGGTTCCGGTTCCATCGTGGATGTTGTTGCCCAGACGCGCAAGATCGACCAGTTCAACAATGAGAACACCCCCATCGTGGTGTTCCCGATGATTCCGGAAGTAACGCCTCCCGGCGGTTGCGATGCCGGTCGTTATCATGCCAACGGTTATGCCGCCCTGCAGGAGCTGAACGCCCTCATGGTGGGTGCCTACAAGCCCTTCGACCTCACCGGCCTGTCCCCTACCGGCCGCGTGGAATTCGGCGGTATCAAACGCATCGCCAACGGTCTCATGGTCTATTCCGACGTAAACGAGAACGGCTATACCGTGAACCCGCACACCGAACTGCCCCAGATCGTCTCCGACTTTGCCTTCGCCCGCGTCTTCATGGAGACCAACGGCAACACGGAAGAATATGAACGCAGCTTCTCCTTCGAGAACATTGACGACTGGCGTACGGAATACTGGGAGAAAGCCAAGAACGGCGACATCGTCCCCTATCGTACAAAAGCCATGGGTTCCTTCGGCATCAAGCGCATCGTGATTCCGGACGAGGAAATCAAGGAATACTTCACCTGGACCCTGGGCCGCCAGAGCCTGCTCCAGCTGCGTTACAACAACTGGAACGATGACATCGGCTTCCGCGACGCCCCGGCCAACGTGGACTGGAACGACTATGTAAAAGGACAGGACAAGAAGCTGGGCAACCCGCTGGAAAACTGGCGCTTCACCGACAAGCACCTCACCCTGGACATTCCCATCCTGCCGTCCGACGAAGGCAAGTGGGGTACTTTCCAGGCCTATTGGGGCAAAGTGGTTCCCAAGTGGCTGGAAGACGCCCAGGCCACCTCGCAGCCTATCGCCAAGCTCAATGAGCTGGTAGCCAAGGGCCTGCAGAGCGGTTTCCGCGCCGCAGGCGTTACAGACTTCTTCGCCGGCAAGAAAGAAGCCCGCGAAAAGATTGCCGATGAGATTGTGCAGCGCATGGAGGCCGACCTCTTTGACAAATGGGCCAACGGCACCTTCGCCCTCTTCAACCTGTTGGAACTGAGCGAAGCCATCATGTCGGAGACCCAGTCCAAGATCAAGCAGTTCGAAGACCGCAGCGTGAAACTTCGTCAGGTGCTCGACAAACTGGAGCAGGAGCGTCAGGCCCGCGCCAAAGAGTACAACGACGCCGGCCTCATCACCCGTGGCCTCAAAGGCAAGCAGATGCTCGCCGGCTATTCCGAGACCATGCAGAAAGTATGCGTGCGCCGCACGGAGGTGGAAGCCTGTGGCTTCGCCCTGGATCTGCTGAAAGTCCTGGTGGGTAAGGAGAACGTCCTCCACTCCCGCCTGGAGAAGTTCGTCTCCACCGTGAGCGACGCCATCGAGGAGGCCGACCGCCAGGCCGGTTCCCGCTGCAAGGACGAGGTCAACCTCAACAGCATGGAAGGCACCGTCATCCGCTATTATGACCAGCCCAAGGTAAAAGAATTCACCATGTCGATGGTGCACAGCAAGAAGAACCAGGAGAACATCTCCACGGCCGTGCGTCAGGAAATCCTGAAAGCGATTGGTTCGGAGAAGACCTTTGCCCGCGCCAACGCCGCCATCGACCAGGACATCCTGGACAACATCTTCGAAAAGACCGTCCGCGAAAAGGTGATTTCCATCCACGACAACACCCTGATCGAAACCAGCGAAAAACTCATCAACCGCAGCATTCTGGAACAGCTGGCAGAGCAATATACCTCGGCCGACAGCCTGAATATCTTTGCCCACAAGATCATGAAGGAAAGCGGCGTGATGGTAAAGATGAACCACACGGAAGTAGGCCTTTCCGTCACCAACAACCCCACCACCGAAATCGGCAAGAACGTCGCCAAGAAAGTCATCCTGGTAAGCCTGCCCAAGGTGGAAGGCAACGAGAAAGTGCAGAAGTTCGCCGCAGACCTCAAGGCAGCCCTTATCGCTGCTGCAGAGGCCGGTATCAAAGTCCTTGTCGATTCCTCCTCGGACCGCAAGAACGAGATTACCGTGATGAACATCACCTACTGCATGCCTATGCGTACCCTGGATAGCCTCAAGTTCTACAAGGAGCGCTACGACTATCTGGTGAACAATCCCAACATGACCGCCGCCCAAATCCGCGAGAACAAGGTTATCCTCCACGGCGAAGGCACCGGCGAGCAGTTCCCGGATCTGTTCCTTACCCCTGCCAAACAGAAGTCCCAGCTGCGTGCCGAGTACACGGCCTGGCTCCTGCTGGCCTACGCCACCGGCATTATCAAGTACGGCGATGTCATGGACGGCACCGGCCGCAAGATGTTCGGCACCGTGGACGTGGACGAAGACACCGGCTTCGAGACCCTGAAGCCCCTGGCCGCGAAATTCACCGAAATCGGCTATGCAGAGGGCTTCACGGAGGAATTCTGCGAAAGCATCAAGGCCAAGGTGGAAGAAAAGTTCAGAGGTCCTTACCTGAACATTGAAAAACGCGTAGAGGAACTCCGTCCCAAGATTCAGGAACTGCTGAACGGGACCCTGCTTCCGGAAACGGGTAACAACCAGGGCTCCAAGGCCTTCCTGGAATTCCTGGATGCAGCCAAAAAGGCAATTCAAACCCTTAAAAACTAATCATTCGAGCTATGGCAAAACAATTTAAATGCAGCAACTACGGCATCTGCCCGGAAGCCGATAAAGAAACCATCTTCCAGGAAACCGACCTGGAGGAAGTAGATGGAAAATATGTATGCCCCAAGTGCGGTCAGGAACTGGAAGTGATTGAGAAAGGCGGCGCAGGAAAAGGCAAACTCATCGGCATCATCGCCGCTGCAGTGCTGATCCTGGGCGGTGGCGGAGCAGCGCTCCTCCTGGGCGGTAAGAAGGACAAACCGGAAAAGGAACCCGTCGCAGTGGAAGAACCGGTTGTGGAAGAACCCGCAGTGGAAGAGCCCGTCGTAGAGGAACCCGTGGTGGAAGAACCGGCCCCGGAAGCACCCAAACCCGCTTCCAAACCGGCCGCCAACCCTACCTCCTATAATCTGGGCTGGGGTACCTACGAAGGTCCTATGCAGGGCGGTAAGCCGCACGGTATGGGTGGCGAGATCAAAGTCACCAAGGATTACCAGATCGACATGAAGAACGGTTCGTTCAAGAGCGTTGCCAAGGGTGACAAGGTCGTGAGCTGCAAGTTCAACTCCGGCAAACTGGTCCAAGGCTATATCCATCACGCCAACGGACAGCAGGAAAGCCTTTATATCGGCAATTAGCCATGATTCGGCGCATCCTGATATCGCTGGCTGTCTTGACAGGAGTGACTGCCCCGGTGCATAAGGCATCCGGAGCAGTTCCTCCTTTCCGCAGCGACCGCCTGGAGACCATGGCTACGGCCCTTGGAAAAGCAACGGTCGTTGCCCTTCCGGATGGTGTCCATCGCCTGTCATGGGCCGGTACGCCCGTCTCCGTGGTGAAAAATGCCGGAACGGTGGAGCATATCGGGTATGCTCTCTTTTCCGAGGAGCAGCGTGCGGTCATCGGCCCTACCATCAGTTGCTTCCTGGAACGTTATTCCCTGGAAGCGGACCTTCCTTTACAGCGGGAAAAAACGCTGGAAGTCCAACTGCTGGAAGACGGCATCTCCTTCCCCCGGGGAGGAGGACTGGGCAGCCTTATCAGACTAAGCCGCGAACCGGGTCTTTCCCTCCGGCTCTCCCAATTGGGAGGACGCAAGCACCTGTTGGAATGGGGCGATTTCGCCATGGTTTTCCCTGCCGATGCAGAACTTCTGCTGGGAAGGTCCCAGGCCGAAAACGACCGTCGCCTGCCGGAAGAACTGGCCCATGCCGCGGCCCCTGTTATGCCGCCGCTCCCCACGGCCGATGAACTGACCCAAAGGCCGGATAATCTCCTGGAAGAAGAACGGGGCTGGTACTACATCTCCAAGCTGAACGCCAACCGCTATTATGTAGCCTCTCCGGACGGCACCCTCCGGGCGGTGGACACACCGGCCCTTCCGTCCGAGACCATGGCCAACATCCTGGCCGGACTGGTGGATGCGGGAGACATCACCGTTCAAATCAAACGCAGCATCTACGGAATGCAGCAGGATTACTTTTCCTTCCCCTTCCGTTCCCTGGTGGGATATGCCCAGCAGAACGGCTGTGTGCCCTACTGGGGCACCATCGCCATGGACGAAGAAATGCTGGAAGGAGAACTTATCCTGCGTAACGAGGCTGCAGGATTCAACCACGTGTTGCGCCTGCAGGTTCCTTATAAGGTTCTCGCGAGTAAAGAAGGTACTATTCAGGCCCGCCTGACACCTTTTGTCCCCACGCATTCCCTAAAATATCTTTTCGAAGAAACCAGACAATAGTATGAAACGACTCCTTACCTGCCTACTGGCTCTCCTGTTGGTCTCGGTGATGACCTGGGGCCAGGGAACCAAGAAAATCAACTCCATCAAAAGGAGTTCCCAATATCTGTATGCCGAGGCCACCATGCCCACGGCCGCCGAGGCCCTCGAGGTAGCCAACGACCTGCTCCTGATCCAGGTCAAGGAATATGCCGGCAGTAAAAAAGGCTTCGAAGACAAGGATATCCTTATCCGGAACATCAGTTCCGCCCGTGATTCCGTCCAACTCCGCAGAGGGGATATGGTAAAAGTATTCCTCTATGTGAAGAAGTCCGATATCCAAACGGCGGACAACGCAACCCTCCTTGCCGCCGCCCCCGTGGAGAAACCGCAGGAGGCTGCACCCGCTCCGGGAAATGTGGAGAAGGTAGCCCTTCCCACTCCGGAAGAAAAAGCACCGGAGGCCGTTCCCGGCCATGAAGACGCTTCCCTCAAATTACAGGTTGCCTGGCAGCAGAACGTAGTGGACCAGCTGTTGGGAGCGGAATCCTTCCCGGCCGCCAAGGCCCTTATCAGCCGCATGAAGGCCGAATACAAAATCAAGAAAACCGGACCGCTGTCCACCTGCAAGAATCCCGCAGAGTGCTATATGCTCGTCGGAAAGGACGGGAAAGTGGAGACTGTTCTGGGCCCCGGAAGCAGCACCCGCACCGACTTCCGCACCTTGACATCGGCACCGGCTACCCTTCCTGCCAATATGGATATCATTTGGTTTACATTCGCTAAATAATAGAAGACAATGAAAAAAATTCTGACTCTGGCAATCACCCTGCTCGCCGGCTTCCAGCTGGCCGGGGCACAGGATAACGTGAATTTTGAACTGGTGGACGGTATCTCCAACGGGGCGCTCAAAACCCGGATGGAGGGCCAGGTCTCCCGTCTGCTCACAGCCATCAACGCAGCAGAAAGCTCCTCCCAGGCGGTGAACTTCTCCAGCATCGACATCGACGATATGGCTTCCCACAGCATCGCCATGCTTTGGGAAAACGTGCATTTCCGCACCATGGACGATGACATCGTCACCAGCTGCCTTACGCTCAAGAACGGCGGCAGCACCCGCGGATACCAGGTGCGCAATATCGAGATCGAGATGAAGCCCTTGGACGCCACCTATACGGATGCGAAAGTCCAGGAAATCTGCATCGACTTCGACACCCACGGCCGCATCGTGGACTTCAACCTCACCTTGGGTGTGAACCAGTACATGCGTATCATGCGCGAAGGCGTGGAACTGGACGACCTGGACCGCCGTATGCAAATCCTCCATTATGTAGAGCAGTTCCGTAACGCCTATAACCAGAAAGACCTGGCGTTCATGGATGCCGTATTCAGCGAAGACGCCCTCATCATCACGGGTAAGGTTATCCGCCGTATCCCTAACGAGAGCGGTGTAGGCATGCGTCCGGAAATCCAGTATTCCAAGCAAAGCAAGGAGCAGTATCTGCAGAACCTCAAGCGCGTGTTCGCCCGCCAGGGATATATCAATGTCAAGTTTGACGATATCAAGGTGATGCGTCACGGCGCCAACCCCAATTTCTACGGTGTAACCCTCATCCAGCACTGGAATTCCAGCACCTACAGCGACGAAGGCATCCTGTTCCTGGTGTGGGACTTCACCAATCAGGACCAGCCTAAGATCGACGTCCGTACCTGGCAGCCCATGGAGACTTCCCAGAACGAAATCTTTACCCTGGATAGCTTCAAGATCTGACGATGAAACGCCTTATTCTACTGCTTTTCGCCCTTTGCGTGAGCCGGATGGCCCTGGCGCAGGAACTGACCGTGAAGGATTTCCGGCAGGACCCCTCCGATATCAGTGCCGTTCGGTATGAAGTGAAGGACCTCAACGGAAACCCCTGCGCCCTCCTGAAGGTGGGCCTGGTCATGACCGACGTCACCTTTGAAGGGTCCATCGTGAAACAGGAATTCAAGGACGGCGAGTGGTGGCTCTATATGGTGGACAAATCGTGGTGGCTCACGGTAAAGACCAAGCGCTACCTGCCCCTGAGGTACGAATTCCCGGAACCGCTGCAGAAAAAAAGCACCTATCTTCTCCAGATAGAGCGCCCGCAGGTGGCCTACACTGGCCCTACCGGAAAAATGCGCATCGAGAGTGATGTACGCAGTGCCGATGTCTATATCGACGGGGAAAAACTTTCCAGCGTGCTTCCGTTCGAGTATGAAGGCCCGGAAGGCAGTCATATCGCAGAGATCCGCGCTCCCGGTTTCAATACGGAACGGCGTGAGTTCAACATTGAACTGCGCCGGAAAGGTACGCTCCGGATCGACCTGAAAGCCGCCGGCAGTTTCTCCTTGGAAGGCATTTCCTATGAGATGGCCAATGTCCCCGGAGGCCGCTGTGTAATGGGCGATAAATCCAGTACGCTGATGGCCCCCATCCACGAAACCGCACTCCGTCCCTACAAGATTGGAAAATCGGAAGTGACTCAGGCGCTGTGGAAAGCGGTCATGGGCAATAACCCTTCCCTGGCTCCGGGCGATGAACGTCCCGTCGATAACGTGAGCTGGTACGACGTGCAGGAATTCATTGCCAAACTCAACCAGATGGGCGGCACGCAGTTCCGCCTTCCCACGGAAGCCGAATGGGAAATGGCCGCACAGAAAAGCAGCGTCCTTGGCCTGGAAGCCATGCTGAGCGGCGTAGCGGAATGGTGCCAGGACTGGTATGGGAGCTATCGGGAAAGCGTTCCCGATAGCGGTTATGAAAAAGTGGTGCGAGGCGGTCCTTTCAAGGTAAAAAGCTGGCCCTCCAACACCTGGTTCCGGGGTTTCATGCGCCCGGAAGAAAGCAATGGCCTTACGGGATTCCGTCTGGCACAGGATGAATTATAAAACCCAAATACAATTATGAAAAGAACTACAATCGTTTTAGCATTTTTGCTTTGCCTGACTCCGGTCTTCGCCCAGAAACACAGTGTCGTATTGGGCAACGTGAGTGGCAATGAGGGACAACAGTGGGTAATGATGCTTAAGAGCAGCATTCTCCAGGGCTTAACGACAACCGGACGTATCGACGTCATTGACGGCAAGTCTATCAGCGGTCTTTCTTCCCAAACGGCCGAAGCAATAGGACAACTGAAGGATACCGGTGCGGAATTCCTCCTGGAGGCACAGTTGGAAAGCATCAACGTGGAAAGCGAGTACCTGAATGGGAAAACTTATTATAAGGCAAAGACGCAGTTCGCCTATCAATTATATCGCATTGCCGATGGAAGCACGGCCTACTCCAACCGGGACTTCCACTATGGCAACTCCACCCAGGACCGCAATGCCGCCATCTCGGCGTCATTCGGCCTGGTGGACAATGATATCAAGGCCATGGTGAACAATGTGTTCCGTGTAACCGCAGAAATCAAGGCCATCAACGAAACCCACGCCAAAAAAGGCATCGTTTCCGTATATCTGGGAGCAGGCTCCGATGACGGCGTAGCCAAAGGAAACATCTTCGAGATCTTCAAGATCATGGAGGTTGCCGGTGAACAGATCACAGAAAAGATCGGTGAGATGAAGGTCGAAGAGGTTAAGACCGGCTCCTTGAGCATGTGCAAAGTGACCAAAGGCGGAAGAGAGCTGCAGGACTGCCTGGACAACGAAATTCCCGTACAGGTTACCTCCCGCCCTCCCAAGGATGTTCTGGGTGGTATCAACAACGTACTCAATAGTTTGTAATGTTTAGACGCTTTATTATCGCCTTGGCGGCCGTTGCCCTGATGTCCGGGGCGACGGCCTTAGCCCAGGTGAGCCATAGCGGCACCGTCGAACTGCTTGAATTCGACGGAAAAACGGCCCTGTTCGCAGTGGAAGGCATTGCAGCCAAGAAGGCCGATGTCCTCCAAAGTGCCAAAGAGACACTCTTCGACCGCCTGTTATATACGGGCGTAGAGGGCATTAACGACGACCGGAGACTGATGAACAAGCCCCGCGAGGAACTCAAGACCAAGGACTACGCCGTCAATTTTTTCAAGAAAAGGATGCACGCCTATCTCAAAGCGGACGCTTCCGGCAAAAACGTGCTGTTCGAGCCGCTCGGACAAGCGCTTACCGTCACAGAAGGATATAGTTGCGTGTACCTGATTCCCATCAAATACAACGTGCTCATTCGCGACCTTAAGGCGGAAGGACTCTTGAATTAACAGACAGTTTTGTCTATCTTTGTCTTTTCATCGTGGAAGTCGTTATCATATCGTTGCTTACGCTCAATGCGGTAGTGGGTCTGCTCGTCCTGCTCTTCGTTATTCTGCATTATCGACAGGCAAAACGCGTAGCCAACCTCCCTCTTCCTCCGCAAGAGGCGTTGTCGAGCAGCATCGATCCCGTTTTACAGGCCGCCATCAAGCCTCTGTCGTCCATCGAAAAGAAATACCTAGCGTTGTTCATGGAAGGAAAATCCACGGAAAAGATTGCGGAAATCATGCACGTGGAGCCTGCTACCGTTTATACCATGAAATACCGCATCAAAAAGAAATACCCGGCCGATTATCCGTTCCCATTCTAATTAGCCTGGTTTCCATTTGTGAAAAATATGAAAAGAGTTTTCCTTCTTATCGCGGCAGCAGTCGCAGTGATAGCCTGTCAGCGCACGCCGCAGCCGGTACCTCAGCCCATTACCAAAACCGAGTGGATTGCACGTCCGGAAGCCTTTCAGGAACAATATACTCTGGAGCAGTTGGTGGTGCTGAGCCGCCACAATATCCGCACACCGCTAGTGAGCAAAAACTCCGTCCTCACACGCTTGACCAACGCGGAATTCCAATGGTTCAAATGGGAAGGAGAACCCAGTACGCTCACCCCAAGAGGTGCCCAGCTGGAAACCAAGATGGGAACTTTCTTTAACGAATGGCTCGGCAAGAAAGGTCTCTTGTCGTCCTATGGCAAGGACAATTATTCTTTCCGCTTCTATGCCAACGCCAAGCAGCGCTGCCAGGTAACCGCCCGGCAGTTTGCCGATGCCCTCCTCCCCGGGAAGGATCCCCGGGTAGAGATGAACGTGCAGTTCGACGCAATGGATCCGGTCTTCAACCCGCAGATTACCAAAATTTCGGAGGGCTTTACCACCCAAGCACAGGAGGAAATCCAGGAACTGTTCGGAAATCCGGATACGGGGATTGCATCGGGTTATAGCCTTCTGGAAAGAGTCATCGACATTACTCACTCCCCGGCCTATCCGGACACCGCTTCCTTTAGCCAGTTCCCCTCCTCCGTGGGCTTTAAGCTCTATGCAGAGCCGTTCATGAACGGCGGACTTAAGATGGCCTGCACGGTCTCCGACGCCCTTTCCCTGCAGTATTACGAGGAGCCCGATGAACAAAAAGCCGCCTTCGGTCAGCAACTGAACTTTGATGACTGGGTGACGGTTTCCTCCGTAAAAGAATGGTACGGAGACATCCTTTTCACAGCCCCTTCCGTGGCCGTGAATGTAGCCCACCCGCTGCTGCAGGAGATTCTGGAAGAGCTGCAGAACGAGAAGCGCGTGTTCACCTTCCTTTGCGGCCATGACTCCAATCTGAGCAGCGTCCTGGCGGCCCTGGGCGCCGAACTTCCGGACTTGCCCGGCTCCGTGGAAAAGCGCACGCCTATCGGCGGCAAACTCATTTTTGAATGCTTCAAAGGGGTCGATGGCAACGACTATGCCGACCTCCTGCTGGTGTACGCCTCCACCGCACAGTTACGAGCCATAAGCACCCTCACCTACGACAACCCGCCCATGGCCGTCAAAGTGTCTTTAACCGGCCTCTCCGCCAACCCCGACGGCCTCTACCGCCTCTCCGACGTAGAGCAGCGCCTCTCCCAAGCCATCGCGGCCTATGATGCCCTGTAGGGCTTAGCGAATCAGGTTCAAAAAGAGGGTTATAACGCCCGTGTTGATTAGGTCTACGAACATGGCGCCGATGATGGGGACGATGATGAAGGGCTTCACGGCGTAGCGGTACTTGTAGCACACGGCCGACATGTTGGCCATGGCGTTGGGGGTGGCACCCAGGCCAAAGCCGCAGAGGCCGCTCACCAGCACCGCGCTGTCGTAGTCCTTTCCCAGCAGCGGGAATGCCACGAAAGCCCCATAGAGGCCCATGAAAGCCACCTGGGCAACCAAGATGAGCATCAGAGGAAGAGCCAGCGAAGACAGTTCCCACAGGCGCAGGCTGGCCATGGCCATGCCCAGAAAAAGTTGCAGGCAGATGTCCCCTATGGAAACCATCTCCCCCAGGCTGAGTTCTTTCGCCCATTTGGGAGACAGGCCAAAAATATTCCGCATGGCGCAGGCGGCCAGGAGCGCACCGAAATAGGTAGGGAAAGTGATGCCGGTCATCACCAGTAGCTTGCTCAAGCCGGTCCCAAGGGCGATGGCAATTACCAAAACACAGGCGGCGCGGAGATAGCCTTTGAAGGTCCCCTCCTCCGTTACCGTCATTTCCTCATGCGATTCCGTCGTCTCGACTCCGGTCATCACATCGGCAGAATCCGACGGTGTCGATAGCCCTTTTCGCCGGATGAGCGCCTCTCCCAGCGGACCACCCAGCAGGGAGCCGGCCACCAGGCCGAAAGTGGCCGCCGCCATGGTGATGGAGGATGCCCCCGTCAAGCCCATCTCCTCCAGCAGGGGCGAAAAGCCGCCGGACGTACCGTGTCCGCCGCTCATGGGAATGGAGCCCGCCGCCATGCCGAAGAGCGGATCCAGATGGAGCCCCTTGGCGATGCCCACGGAAATGAGGTTTTGCGTCACAATCAGGACCACCACCAGGCCGATCATCACCAGAAGGGGCTTCCCGCCTTTGCGCAGCACCTTCATATCGGATTGGAAGCCGACAGAAGTGAAGAAAAGCATCATGCACAAGTCCTTGATCGTACCATCAAATCGACACTCCACGCCAAACACGCTGTAAAGCAGCAGGGTGAGCAGGGAGACGATAAGACCTCCGGATACCGGTGCCGGGATGCAGAAACGCTTCAGGAATGAAATCTTACGGGTAAAATACATTCCCAGAAGCAGCGCCAGCACACCTACGCCGGCACTTGCATACATATCCAGAGAAATGACCTTTTCCATCAGTGCAAACTATTAAGTCGAACCAAATAGATATCTTCCTTATTAACGGCGAGCGCAACCCAAAGGGTATCTCCTATGACGCAGGCCTTGGGGTAATTGTAGCCGAGGGTTTTGTAGCGGCCCTCCTTCCTTCGTTCAGGCAGGTCCTGGGGGCCGGCAAGGAGATAGGCCTTGTCGAAAAGATAGCCGTCCTCGGAAAGAGCCAGGACCAGGGCGCGGCGGGATTTGCAAGCGGTGGGATTGCCCACCCAGAAGGTCCGGCCGTCCGGGAGTGTTCCTGTACATTGCTTGGAACGGGAATCTGGGATATTAGTTAGCTGCGGTGCACTCCAGGAGACTCCCTTATCGTCCGACACGGAATAGAGTTTCCGGAAGGAGGACTGCTGGTCCCGGAAGAACATGACCAGACGTCCGTCCCGAGCAACGTACTGGCTGGGCTCGATGGGCTTTCCCTCCCCTTCCGGGAATACGGCCTTCTTCCATCCCTTTGTACCGGAAAGGTCCTCCGTGTACACCGGACAGAGCGTAGTTCCGGGCTTGAAGTGTACTGCCCCGACAATCCGGCTGTCCGCAAGGGTCAGCGGGTCCTGCTCGAAGATGCCCTCCACAGGCGTCCCATCGTCCATAAGAACAGGCTTGGGCGCGGTCCAGGCCTTCCCATCCGCACTGGAAATGAAGCAGGCATTCCCGCCGGCCGAACGGTCGGGCGCATAAATATAGTTCACAAGGCCGATAAGCGTGTCTCCCCGGGAAATCCAGGCACCGGGAGAAGCGAAGTGGTCCTCGGTGGGCGGAACCAGGACAGCGGGTGCCTCCCAAGATATCCCATCGACACTCGATGAATACATGATGTGGGTGTCCGGCGTATCCTCGTCCCTTGCGGACTCCTGCCACATGCAGTAATACCTGCCTTTGAAGCAGGTAAACACGGCGTTATTGACATAGCCGTCGGAGCGATAAACCGCTATCCATTCGGCTCGATTACACCTCTGCAGCCCAAGGGACAACGTATCTTCAGGGACAATCATCCCTTCTTCCACACGTGGAAGCGACAAGGGAGCGGTATTCCGGCAGCCGAAAAACAGGACGGCCAGAAGGATGAAAGACAGGCGTTTCATCCTTCCAATCGTCACGTGCATATTAGAAGTCGATTTCGACGGTATCGTGGGTAAAAGCACTGATGGTGGCCTCGGCGTCCTTAAGGAAATAGACGGCGGTGTTGTCGTCGTTCTCGTTATACATGGAACGGAGGCCCGGGTTGGCATCCAGCATGGCCTTCTTTATTTCCACACGCGGGTCTTCCACGAGCATGGCCTTGATGCGCAGCCACTCCCCGCCCGCGACATCGTAGGCGCAGATGGCCACTTTCGGGTTTGCCGCAATCTGCTTGGCGACGTTCTTGACATGGCCGGTCTGGATATAGAGCTTGCCTTCGATGATTTCGGCGGTTCCGAAGGGACGGACTTCGGGCTGGTCGCCGTTGGCGGTAGCCAGGAAATAAAAACCTGTCTTATGCAGGAAATCTCTAACCTGTTGCATATTCTCTTGGTTTATCGATTGATACTCGGCGGGATTGACAGGAGCGTTCTGGCTCTTAGGGGCGCAGGAAACGATGGTCAGCGCGGCGAGGGCTGAAAGGGCTATCGACAAGTGCTTTTTCATGGTTGAGTATTACTTGATTATGTTTCAAAGATAGGAAAAATCTGGGGAAAAGCAAAGGTGAACGGGATGCGGAGAACTCGGGAAGCCTCTTCATCATGGCGCAGGTCCGATGAAAGTGCCCCGACCTGCGCCACAAAAAGGGCAAAAGACCGAGATTCCGTCGCTTCGCGCCGGCATCTCTGGGGGCTCCTTAATTAAGGACCAAACCAAGCATTCACAGCCGACGGTCCTGACCGCAGGGGCCTGCATTCTATGAGCGAAGCGAACCGACGGCTTCTGCCGGCGAGTCCCTCCCCCGAGGGGAGGGATTTAGGGAGGGGGTAACGTGAACGCCCAGGTCTCTCCGTACCAAAAAAGCCCGCCAAAATTGGCGGGCTTTGGGGGCGGAGAGACCGAGATTCGAACTCGGGATACCCTTTTGGAGTATACACGCTTTCCAGGCGTGCCTCTTAAGCCACTCGAGCATCTCTCCAGACTTAAGTCCCGAAAAAACGGGACTGCAAAGATAGAAACTTTTTTTGAGTTTGCAAAGAGATTTCTCGACTTCGCTCGAAATGACAACTATTTTTGTTCCAAAAACTAGGCAAGGCAACTATCCATCAGCTTTTCAAGGGCGAGTTTGTCCAGGTGCTGGCCGATGAACACGATCTTTTGCATGCGGTCGCCGTATTCCGGGTCCCAGTCGGCCCTCAGTTTACGGTCCCTGTTCATCATTTCCGCCAGCTCTTCCGGCTCCATGGTGGCGAACCACAGCCCGGCGTCGCGGAGACACTTCTGCTTGCCGGCCTGCTCAAATAAGTAACACTTGTCTATGTCGTTGGAGAAGTAGCACAGACCCTTGGCGCGGATGATATTGGAGGGCCATTTAGTGGCTACCATGTGGTCGAACTTGTTCAGGTCCAGGGCCGGACGGCGCGTGTACACATACGTGTCGATACCATATTCCAGCGCCTCGCCTTCGGCTTCCTCGTCCTCATCTTCCTCTGCCTCGATGGCAGCAATCCAGGCGGCCGACGTAGCCACCTCGTCAAAATTGAACATGCCCGTATAGATAAGCTCGTCCAGGTCGATATCGCCATAATTGCATTCAAGCACCCGGGCGCCGGGATTGATGCTCATGACGATGCCCTTGAGCTTGCCCAATTCCTCCGGAGGAATCTCTGCGGCCTTGTTGAGCAGCACAATGTTGCAGAACTCGATTTGCTCGATGACCAGACGTTCCAGATCGTCCTCGCCGATATCCTCTTTCTCCAGGGCCGAGCCGCTGTCGAACTCGTCCTTCATGCGCAGGGCGTCCACCACCGTGCAGATGCAATCCACGTACGGCAGCGCGCCTTTGGTGTACTGGGGCGCCAGCGCAGGCATGGTGCTGATGGTCTGGGCGATGGGTGCCGGTTCGCAAATGCCGCTGGCTTCAATGACGATATAATCGAACTTGCCCGCTGCGGTAAGGTCCGCCAGCTGGGCCACCAGGTCCATCTTGAGGGTGCAGCAGATGCAGCCGTTCTGCAGGGCCACCAGGCTGTCGTCCGTCTTCCCCACAACACCGCCTTTTTCGATCAGGCTTTCGTCGATATTTACCTCGCCGATGTCGTTCACGATCACGGCGAACTTGATGCCCTTCTTGTTGGACAGGATGCGGTTCAACAAGGTGGTTTTGCCGCTTCCCAGATAGCCGGTGAGCAGAAGCACCGGTACTTCTTTCCTATTTAACTGTAATTCCATTATTTAGTCCGCGTTAGTAATGGCTTCCTCGCCCAGACGGGCTTCAGCCACGTTCAGCACATAGTCGCCCACCTTCTCCAGTTCGTTCACCAGGTCCATGTACACCGTACCGTTGTCGTAACTGTATACGCGGTTGTCCACATCGGCCAGGCTTTGCTGCTTGAGGGTGTTGCGCTTGTCGTTGATCCGACGCTCAAAATCGGCAGACTGCTCGATGGTGAAGTTTTCCTTGTGACCCCTCAGCAGTTCGTTCATCCGGCCCATGGCACCTTTCACCAACTCGTGCATCTGCACCACGCCGCCCCACTGGTCATCGTCAAAGTGTACTTTCTTATCCCGCTTGCGCTGCAGGATACGAGCCAGGTTGAAGCAACTGTCGCCAATGGACTCCAGCTCGCCGATTTGACGGTTCATGCCACGGATCTTCTCCTTGGTATCGTCTGACAGGTGGGCGTCGCTCACCTGCCCCAGGTACTTGCCAATCTCGTTCTCCATCTTGTCGGACTCGTCCTCGTACTTCTTGATGCGCTCGAACAGTTTGGCGAAGGCATCGTCCCCTTCCGTCTCCCACAACTCCTTCACCATGTCCAGCATCTTCTGCATCTGGGAGCCGAAGACGGCAATCTCCTTCTGCGCCTGCAGCACGGAGATTTCCGGGGTCTTCATGATACCGCTGCTGATAAACTGCAGACGGAATTCGTCTTCCTGCTCTTCCTTGCGCGGCTTGATAATCCAGCACACCAACTTCTCAATCTGCGGAATGAACCAGATGAGGATGGCGGTATTAATCAAGTTGAAAGCCGTATGGAAGGCCGCCAGCGCGAAGGAAAGCTGCGTGGGCGTCTGGCTCTCCGCCATGGGATCCAGGCCTACAACGCCGCAGACCATCCGCACGAAGGGGAAGAAGAACATGAGCACCCACAGTACGCCAAAAACGTTGAACAACAGGTGCGCCATAGCCGTGCGCCGCGCCTGGGTATTGGCCGACATGGCCGCCAGATTAGCGGTAACAGTGGTACCGATGTTCTCACCCATCACCAGTGCAATACCCTGGAAAATGGTAATGGCGCCGGTGGAGCAGAGCACCATGGTGATGGCCATCAGGGCTGCCGAAGACTGCACCATGGCCGTAAGGATGGAGCCGATGAGCAGGAACAGCAGAATGGTTCCGTAATTGGTCTTGAACTGGGCAAAGAACGCCACCACGGCCGGTTTGCTGGCAAGGTCCATCTCGATGCCCGTCTCCTTGAGCATGCCCAGGGCAAACAGCAAGAAGGACAGACCGAAGAGGAAATCGCCGATATAACGGTGCTTGCCGGTCTGGATAAGGATGATACCCGCCAAGAAGGCCGGCCACACCAGCATGGTCACGTTAAAGGAGAAGCCCGCACTCATGATCCAGGCGCTCATGGTGGTGCCGATATTGGCACCCATGATGATGGAGATAGCCTGCGCCAGGGTAAGGAGGGCGGCATTGACGAATGACACCGTCATCACGGTGGTAGCAGCCGAAGACTGAACGGCTACCGTAACCAGCGCACCGGTAAGCACACCGGAGAAGCGGTTGGTGGTCATGGCGCCTAACAAGTGACGCAACTGCGGACCCGCCATTTTCTGCAGGGCCTCGCTCATGACTTTCATGCCATAAATCAGGAGGGCGATGCTGCCCAGGAGTTTCAGGACAATGATCATAGTTGTTCAGAATTAGGTTAAACTACTTTTCCTCTTGCATTTTTTCCTCCACGTCGTACACCATCTTCTTGAGGAAATCGGCGCCGAAGCCATACCATAACAAGGCCAGGAAACCGCCGATGAAGCCCCACATGAGCACACGCTTGGCGCGGCTGTTCATAGGGTTCTGCGGAAGAACGGCCGGCTGCACAACGGCATAGACCGGTTTTTCTTCCTGAATCTTTGCACGGGCCAGTTCCCGCTGCTGGGCCATCTGGCTGTAAATCTGGCTGGCCAGGGAAGCTTCTTCCCTCAGGCGTTCACGCTCCGACTGGGCGCTTTGCAGAATAACGCTCCGGTCATAGTCCACTGACTGGGCATAAGCGGCCTGGGCCTTCTTATACTCTTCCTTGGCTTCATTGGCCAGCATGCAGTAGTAGTCATAGTCCGCCTTGGCCTTTTGGGTTCGATAGTTGGAAACGTACACCTGTAGGCGGGCGCATACAGTATCGGCCAGTTGTTTAACCATCATGCGGTCATCCAGGGTGACCCCAATGGTGGTAACGCCTGTTTTCTTATCCACGTCGCAGGTGATTACCTTGGCAAGGCCCTTTACCACGGCAGCCTGTTTACGGGTGAGTTCCGTAGGATTCTCCACGCCAGTATAAGGCTTCTCGGGCTTTTTCTTACTGTGGGATTCCATCCATTTGGCGAAAGCGCTCTTCTCCTGATCTTCCTTGGTAAAGTGCTTATAGACCGTCGTATGAAGGGGTTCGACACCGGCTTCCTTTTGTTTATCGGACACATAGGATTCTAGCGGAACATCCAGCAGACCTACCAAGAAAGGCGTGCTCTTGCAAATTTCCGGAAACAGGGTGATATTCATGGCATCCGTAGTGGAACCCATACTTATGCCTCCCAATCCCAGCATGGAAGCCATGCTGCTAAGGCTACTGCTTCCACGGCCCTGAATCTCCGGAGCCAGGGTGAGTTGGACGGAGTACATGCGCTTCATGCTGAGGGCGCTGAAAATGCCCAACACGCCAAAGACAAAGCCAATGATGAGAATTTGTTTCCAGTGCTTGAGGATTTTGGTAAGAATACCGGCCCAGTCAATCTGGAATTCATCGTCCTCCTCTATCTGAGGCTGGTTGTTTTTATACTCTTCCATAGTACGTTACTTGCTGGAATTACGGACGATATTATACACGACAACCGCCATGGTGGACAAGGAAGAAGCAGCCGTACCGATAGCCACGACAAGGGCCGGATCGACCTTACGCTTCTTCTCCTCCTTCTTGGGAACATAGATTTCCGCGCCGGGCTCAACCTTGGTGCCGGAGCGCAGGCGCTTGGCACGTCCGCCCATGTTCACCACATACGCCTTGGAACGTGCGGCGTTCTGGGCATAGCCGCCGGCGGCCTCTATATAGTCGCTCCCACGCATAGCTGAATCATAATTCACGGCTGTAGGATACATCACGGAGCCATGGACACGCACCACACCGCTCCTGCCGGGGATGATGAGTTCGTCCCCCTCACGCAATACTACGTCTTCATCTCCGCCGGGATTGGCCAAGGCTTTATCCAGGTCGATGGCCACGCTATACGTTTCTTGCAGGACCTTGCGGGCTCCTACGTCGGTAGAATCCACACGGGATTCGATAATCTCCACCATGTCGTGGCCCTGGCGACGCTCTTCATCTGTCATTACGCGGATAAGACGGGCACCGGGCTTATAGGCGAAGGGGGTAATGCCCCCTGCTTTCAGCAGCAGATCCGACACATGCTCCTCACGGCTGGTCAAGGCATATTCACCGGGGAAGTTTACCTCACCGGTCACCTTGAAGTGACGTTGAACATTATAGGAAGGGCTCTGGTGAATCATTACCTCATCGTACGGTTCCAGCACAAAGTCACGGTTACCGTCATCGGCAAGACCCTTTTCCAAGGAGAAACTGTACAACACGCCGATGTCCGATGTGGCGGCCATCCCCTCCGCATCTTTCTTGCGGCGAGTAACATCCACGCGGGAAGTGGAGGCGCCGTCCAGCAGACCGCCGGCCATGATGATAAAGTCCTCGATGGTGGTGTTTTCTGCAAAAGGATATTCTCCCGGATTCTTCACCATACCGGAAATGGTCATGGTTCCCTGCTCTTTGAGGTCGTAATTGCTGGTGATGTAGATTTCGTCATTGTTCTGGAGGGCGAAATCCGGACGCTTGCCCGCCATAACTTCCGTCAGGTTCAGGGAGAACACCTCCATGCTGCGGTCCTCGTGCTCGCGATGGACGACCACGCGGTCCGTAAAGGCCTCCGGCAGCAGACCGCCGGCTTTTTCGATGAGTTGCTTGGCGGTATGTACGCTCTCGCTCAATTCATATATACCGGGATTGTACACGGCACCCTGCACGGCGATACGGTTCTCAAACAAGGTCTGGAGCGTACCGACCTCCACGCGGTCACCGTCTTTCAAGCGGAAAGAACCGTACTCCGGCGTTTCCACGGTACGAACCTCAAAGCCTTTGGGGTTCTGGCGGTAAACGGTGACGACATCAGCATTGTAACCTGTCTCGAAACCGCCGGCATAAGTGATCAGGTCTGCGATCGTTTCCCCTTCCTTCATTTCAAAGGACATGACGCGCTTGACACCCTGATCGATGGAAACCATGATTTTATATGACGGGACCAAGATTACATCGCCGTCTTCCAGACGCACATCGCTGGAAAGGCTGCCCCGGTTAAGGAAGTCATATACATCCACGGTACCCACTACCTTGTCTCCACGGACCACCTTGATAGCACGCAAGGTACCGGGGTTTTTGACGCCGCCGGAACGGTACAAGGCATGGAAGGCGGTAGAGAAGGCCGACATGGTATAACTGCCAGGACGACGGACATCGCCCAGGACATTGATGCGAATGGTACGTACCTGCCCCAGACTCAGGCGCATATCGGTATCCGAGCCATCGCCCAGTCCGCCATAAATCTGAGAGAGACGTTTTTTCAGATAGGTATTGGCTTCCTCCACGGTCATGCCGCTCAAATACAACGGACCCAGCACATCTACATTGATGCTTCCTTCCGGGGAAATGGTGCTGCGGAGGGTGGTCTGGTTACGTCCGAACACGTCGATGATGATTTCATCGCCGGGCCCCAGACGGTAATTGCGCGGAGTAGGCAGGTTCTCGTTGGGTGCAAAGTCCAGATTGCGGGTACGGAAAATGTTGCGGCCATATACCTTGGGGGCATTGGGGTCGTCGTTTTCCTGATCGTAATTGTCCACGCGGGTCTGATCCGACTGAACCAGCGGGTCCTTGGAACTCAGTTCCTGGGTCTCGGACTGCAGGAGATCTGCGCTCACGCCATGGGAGCGGTCATCCGCCGTTCCGGCAACAGCCGTTGTGTTTCCTCCGTTTTCACTCATATACTTGGAGTACACGCGCTGAGCCTGGGTGCGGGTTACGCCCCGGAGCGTAAGTTCCTTTATCATGGTGTTCCGGTCTTTACCGTCGGCCACACCCTTCTGAACATATTCCAGTACTTGTTCGTCCGTCATGGAACCCTGCGCCCACATGGGGATTCCGGCAAGCAAAAGGCCCGCAAGGGCAAGTACGGCATATCTTTGAACTTTCTGCATAAAACTTAACGTTAACGTATAATCGTACAAAGATACTTTTTTTTGCTTATATTTGCAATCCAATAACCATTCATCGTATGAAGAAACTGCTTTTCGCAACCCTTGGAACCCTTGTCTTTCTGGCAGCATCGGCACAAAATATCCGTACCAATTACCGTTCGGAAGGCATGACGCATATCGCCACGGACTACGAGCCGTTGCAGCTGAACGACGTCCCCGCCCAGGCCCGTGTGGAGCTGGTCGGATTCCCGGATGGTTCGTCGCTTTATCTGCTGTATCTCAACCTGATACAGAAAACCACCACCGTGGTTCCCAAAGGGGTGAAGATGGCCTTCACGCTCCAGAGCGGCAAGCTGGTCCGGGCCGAGCAGATCGGTCAGCCTTCCGCGACGCCGCGCCGCATGGACGATGGAAACTTCCTCAATCGTCTCAAATATGCCATCGAGCCTTCCGATATGGAAAAAATGGTGCGCGGCATCAAATCCGTCGATATCGTCACCGGCTGGAGCCCGGACGATTTCATCAGCGTCAATTTCCCTAAAAACGCATTTGCGGAATTGCTCTCCCAGCACTGCCAGGCCATCCTGAAGGCTTCGGAAAGCACCATCGAACTGAAAGCCACCATGTCCGGATACACGGAGAACGTCAACAGCATTCTCTCCACTTCCAACCCGGTCGTGGCCCGCGGCGCCAACTTCGACTACAACATCCTCCTCACCCACCTCTATTACAAGGGAACCAACGAGGAAGACATGGACCTAGCCTTCGTGCTGGGCACCAAAGACACCTACCACATCCCCGTGGACTCCCCCGTCCGCCTCACCCTCACCGACGGCTCCGTCATCGACCTTATCCAGGCCCGTGACGATGTCAACTTCGTGTACCTCTATCCTTCCATGGATGACATGTACCGCATCGCCGCCCTGGGCATCAGCGGGCTTACCATCGAATATGAGGGCGGTGTCCTGGCCGACACTTTTACCCCCGGCGAGCAAAAGGACGGCTTCTCCGACGCCGTGAACCAGGAGCTCCAGCTCCTCCTCTCCGTGAGTCCCCGGTAGGCTCATGAATACGAATGTAAAGCGAACCCTGCTGGCGCTGATCCCCCTTGCGGTGCTGGTAGTACTCCTGGCCCTGGATATCTCCATTTTCGGGGCCGATTCCATTTTGGGTGCTTCGCAAGTGGCCTTGCTGGCTTCAGCGGGCGTTGCCATCGGGCTGGGAATATGGCTGTACAAGATTCCCTGGAGCAGCTTCGAGAAAGAGTTCGTGGGGAATGTCGGCAGCGTCGCCACCGCCATCCTCATCCTGCTGTTCATCGGTGCCATTTCCGGCACCTGGACCATGAGCGGCGTAGTTCCGGCCTTCATCTATTACGGTATCAAAATCATCAGCCCCAAGGTGTTCCTGCTCACGGCCTGCGTGCTGTGCGCGCTGGTGTCGGTGATGACCGGTTCCTCCTGGACCACCATCGCCACGGTAGGTGTGGCGCTTTTAGGCATCGGCCGGGCCGAAGGGTTCTCCGACGCCATGACGGCCGGCGCCATCATCTCGGGTGCCTACTTCGGTGACAAAATCTCGCCCCTGTCGGACACCACCGTCCTGGCATCGTCCATCAATAAGGTCGATCTTTTCGAGCACATCCGTTATATGCTCATTACCACGGTGCCGTCGTTTGTCATTACGCTGGTGGTGTTTACAGTGCTGGGCCTCACCCACGGGGGCGCACCCGACGCCGCCATGGAAGTGTATTCCGGCACTTTGGCATCGACCTTCAACCTCACGCCCTGGGTTCTGCTGGTGCCGGCGTTCACGGTGTTCCTCATCTGGAAGAGGTTGCCGGCCCTTATCGTGCTGGCCCTGTCGGTTGTAGCGGCAGCTATTGCGGCCCTGGTTTTCCAGCCCGAGATCGTGCGCTCCATCGGCCAGGCCGTCACCACCGGTTCCAACGCCCGCGTCTTCTTTGCCGGCATTGTCGAGACCATCTATAACACGGTGTCGCTGGATACCGGTGTGCCGGAAGTGAACCAACTGGTGGCCACCCGCGGCATGCTAGGCATGCTCAATACCATTTTCCTGATTATCTGCGCCATGTGCTTCGGCGCCGCCATGCAGGGAAGCGGCATGATTGCCGATTTATCCCGCATCTTCCAGCCCCTCACGCGCACCCGCGCCGGCCTGGTGGGCTCCACCGTAATAACCGGTACGGCCCTCAACGGCATCGTGTCGGACCAGTACCTGTCCGTGATCCTTACGTCCAATCTGTATCGGCACACCTACGAGAAAGACGGATACGAGGGACGACTCCTGTCCCGCAGCGTGGAAGATTCGGCAACAGTCACTTCTCCCCTCTTCCCCTGGTCCAGCTGTGGCATGACCCAGGCCACCATCCTGTCGGTCCCCACCCTGCTGTACGCCCCCTTCTGCTTTTTCAACCTCCTCTCGCCCTTCATGTCTTTTTTGGTGGCCCTGATAGGTTGGAAAATCATAAAAAAACACTAACTTTGCATCCCCAATACAGGATGGTTCCGTAGCTCAGTTGGATAGAGCAACAGCCTTCTAAGCTGTGGGTCTTGGGTTCGAATCCCAACGGAATCACGAAAGGCACAGACGCCACGGCTTGTCCGTGGCGTTTGGCATAAAAATAGGCCGTCAAGCTTGCTTGAACGGTCTATTTTTATGGCAAATGACAAAGATGCGCAGCATCTTGGCGTCTGTGCTATGCTCGTGAATGGGCCCCCGCAGGGCACGGGATGTGGGCGCCTCCGGCGACCAAATCCCATCTCTGTTCATTTTCCGGGCGTCTCATCCTTGTTTTGGGCCGATTTTGAGGACGAGACCCTGGTTCTGGACTTCTCGTCCTTATTTTCGACCCATTTCAAGGACGAAACCGAGTCCGGTTGCCCCCCTCTAGCACCCCTTCCCATCAACTCTGCAGGCGTTTATATGGCTTAAAATTGCTTTGTCGATTCGTTAGTTTGTGAGGCGCAGAACCAGATACTCAGACCGGGTGCCCACACGGATCTTCGCGCCCCAAATACCCAGGCCGGAGCTTACATAGTACTGTGTATTCCCGCGCCGATGATGCCCCCAGGCCTTCTCATACATGGCGTCCGTAATCCAGGAAATGGGCCAGACCTGGCCGCGGTGCGTATGTCCGCTGAACTGGAAATCGACACCGGCCTGCTCCGCCTCTTCCAGTTGATAAGGCTGGTGGTCCAGTAGGATAGTGAAGCCGTCAAGTCCATTTGCGAGGTCGGCCAAATCGGCCCTTACTCTGCCTGTCCGGTCGTTCCGTCCGATAATATCGACCCCTTTGAAATGGGCCACGGAGTCCTTCAGAAGCAGGATGCCCGCATCTTTGAAGAACTGCTCGGCACGGTTCAGGTCACTGTAGAACTCGTGGTTGCCCAGGACGGACATGACCGGCGCCTCAAGTCTATGGAATTCTTCGGCAAAGTTCCCTTCGATGACCGGCCGCAGGCTCAGATCGATTACATCGCCGCCGAAGAGCACCAGGTCAGGTTTCTCAGCGTTGATTAAATCTACCCAGCGGGCCAGTTCCGGCTTGCGGTTGTGATAGCCGATATGCAGGTCGCTCGCCAGCACGATGGTCAGAGGCTTCTCCAACGGCTTGGTAGTAGTGATAGTCTGCTCTTCGCGATATTTGTGGTGGTAATGGATGCCGCCCAAAGTCAAAATCACAGCCAGAATGCCGACCACCGTACCAAGCCCGGCGATGCTGTCCTTCAGGAAAGTCTTCGGGACGATATGGCAAAGCGTTGCGACATCGGCCACGATGAAAATCAGTAGCAGATAGAGAAAGGCTATCAACCAGGTATTCCCTACCTCATATAGCACAGAGGCGGCTCCCATCGGTATTTTGTCGTTGATGGCAAATCCCACAAAAAGAGAAGCCATCCACAGCACGAACACGCTGACGGATACCCATTTCCAGCCCTGCGGCGTAACGCGCCACAAATGCCAGCCGACATAGCCGGTAAGCGCAAGAATCAGCGCTGAAATCAATATGATTATTCCTGATCTCATAGAGTCCTAACTACTTGTTATTCCCCCCAACCGGGTCGAAAATTACATCAGCAGCCTCACGCGTCCCTCGTTGAAGCAGAAGATTTCCGGGTGCTTATAGACAATCGCCGCAATCACCTTCCCGTCCAGCGGCTTCCCGGCACGCCTCGGCACCAGACCGCGCAGCTCCAGCTCCCTGGCAATCTGCTCCGTCTTCATCCCGTGCTGGCTGGTCGCCAGCAAATACACCATGGCCTCTTCAATCTTCATTTCTACACTTTTACGAGGATAAAGATAAGAAATTTATCGGTTTGTTGTATCTTAGTACCCTATTTTGGAATATGACTCATCTCCTGACATACGACCTCGGGCCGGGGGTGGAAGCGTTCTCGACGGAGCGTGACGCCACCCTACCTTATCCCGTCATCCAGGGGCACCAGGTGCATGGCAGCCGGGTGGCCGTCGTGGACCGTCCCGGCATGACCCGTGAGGAATTGGAAGGCTACGACGCCTTCGTGACAGCGCTCCCCGGGGTTGCCATCGGCGTCCGGACCGCCGACTGCGTACCCGTGCTGCTCTATGACCCTGTGAAAAAGGCCGTTGCCGCCGTCCACGCTGGCTGGAGAGGCACCGTACTCAACATCGTGCTGGCCGCCATCGAGGCGCTCCGGCAGGAATACGGCAGCTCCCCCTCCGACTTAAAGGCAGTAATCGGCCCCTCCATCGGCCCGGACAGCTTCCAAGTCGGCGAAGAGGTGGCGGAACGGTTCAAGGAAGCGGGCTTTCCCATGGATGAGATATGGTCTTTCCGTGTCGATGGAGACGGCTCCCCCATGTCCGGCGGACATCACATCGACCTCTGGAAAGCCAACAAGTGGCTTCTGGAGCAGGCTGGCGTACCTTCCCGGAACATCCAGATAGCCGGGATAGACACCTACACCACCGGGGCCTTCTTCTCGGCCCGGCGCGAAGGCATCCAATGCGGGAGAATCATCAACGCCGTCAAACTGATATGAGCCCCGTCACTCTCTTCAGCTATGCCAGCCGCTACGGGAAGCGCCTCCAGCGCCTGACGGTCGATGGAGGGTTCTCCTGCCCGAACCGGGACGGGACCCTCGCCACCGGCGGCTGCACCTTCTGTGACAACGACGCCTTCCACCCGGATTATACCCACGGGAAAAGTATCCGGGAGCAGCTGGAGGCCGGGGTTGCCTTCCACGGGAAACGCTCCCGTGAGGCGGACGGGTACCTTGCGTATTTCCAGCCCTTTTCCAACACGCATGCGGACCTTGACACCCTCTCCTGTCGATACGAAGAGGCCCTCTCCTTCCCTGGCATCTGCGGCCTTGTCGTGGGCACGCGGCCGGACTGCATCGACACGGAAAAACTCCAACTCCTTGCCGATATCAAAGCGCGAGGCTATATCGTCGAAATCGAGTACGGCATCGAATCCGTCTATGACCGCACGCTCCAAAGGGTTAACCGGGGCCACGACTTCGCCTGTACCCGGAGGGCGTTCGAGATGACGGCCGAGGCCGGTCTGGAAGCCGGAGGGCACCTAATCCTCGGCCTGCCTGGCGAGACCCGGGAGATGATGGTCGCATCGGCCGATGCGCTCAATTCCTTACCGCTGAGCTTCCTCAAGTTCCATCAGCTCCAGCTCCTGAAGGGGACGCCCATGGCTGCCGAGTACAAAGAAAAGCCCGGGGACTTCCTCCGCCCCGGACCTCAGGAATATATTTCTCTTCTTGCCGATATCATCGAGCGCCTCCGTCCGGATATCGCCATCCGAAGGATCGTCAGCAGCGTCCCACCCCGCTTCACGGATGCCCCCTGGGGCCTCCTCCGCCCGGACGAGCTCATGCAAGGGCTCCTTGCCTGCCTCCACGAGAGAGCCTCCTTCCAAGGCCGCCTCTACGACTCAGCAACAGCCGTCCTATAGCGCCTTGAGCATCTCCACGTATTTCTTCCGGATATCCCCAAGGATACCCCGCCAGTCCTTCAGGCTGCCGTCCAGGTTGTCTGACACAGCCTTGAAGCAGTAAAACGGCAAGCAGTGCTCCCGGCAGAAGAGCGCCGCCGCATAAGCCTCCATGTCGAAGAGGTCGTACTTTTGGGACAGCATCCTCACCTGCTCCGGATTGAACGTCTGGGTGCTCATGAAATAATCCCCCGAGAACACCGACGCGCCCTCTCCGGGAAGGTCGATACGGTCGTAGATGAGGTCGCTCCCTCCATTGACAAAGCTGCGCACGTTCACCACCTCGCCGATAGGGTACTTCGCCGACCCCGCACTGCCGATATTCAGGATGATGGGCTTACTGCCCGCAGAGCGGGTTTCATACCACTTCACGAGGGCGCTGTACATGCGCATCTTCCCCATCCCGGTGTAAATGACCGGAAAACGGACCTCCGATTCAGTAATCTCGTCCCGGTCCGCAACGAGAAGAAGGATATCCTCCCCCCGGAGGGCCTCAAGTATTTTTGTGTCGATCATAATTTGTATTTAGCTACTTATTTTTCAGAAGTAAGACACCACAGGAAGGCTTTCGCGGTCCGAAGGTCTGCATCCCTGAAGTGGTTGCCTGGATTCCACACCAGCGTACGCTCGACACCCTGCGCCGAGAGGATATCGGCATACTCCGTGATGCAGTCTCCGACGCGGGCCATCACGCGGTTACGTGTCCTGGCCTCCTGGTCACCGAGACTGAGATAGATCCGCTCCACTTCGGGCCTCCGTCCCCTGACGAAATCCATCCACCCCGGAAACCATACGGAGGGAGATGCGGCGGCAACTCCGCTGAAAGCACTGCTCGTGTAAGTGGCCCAAAGGGCGAACAAGGCCGCAAGAGAGTACCCGCCAAGAATAGTCTCCTTATGGGTGAGCGCTGGAATCCTTGAATGGAGCTCAGGAATGAGTGCCTCTTCTATGAAACGCAACAGTACCCCGGCTCCCTCTCCAAAAGCCTCCTTCCCGAAGACCGGATCGGCCCTCCAGGGCGAAAGCTCGGCATTCCAGTCGCTGACAAGGAACGCCGCCAGGGCGAACGGCCGGTCTGCATGCTCCCCCAGATAATCCAGTTCCCTCCCTATGAAATCCAGATCCCGTTCATCAATAGGCTCGATAAGAAGGGCCTCCGGAGCATCATGACTCCAGACCAGGCACCTCCGCCCATCCAGTATGAATTCCGACCGTTCCATTCAATCTCAGGGTCGCATCATTCCCTTACGGTTCTGTGACGATATCGTTGTGAGGCAAATCACAGAAAACAACCACAGACTTGATCAACAATACAATAACAACGGCATAAACACCAACAGAAACAATAACTTCTAACATGACAAATGGTTTTTCTTGCCTGCAAAGCTACACCCCACTTGCGCCAAACCTTTGCCCATTAAAGAAAATTCACTCCCCAAAGCCATCCATGATCACCGTGGGTTGGCCGGAGGAGTCGAAGGCGCCGAGCTTGTATTGGCCGGGGCGGCATTCGGGCTCCCAGTAGAAGATGCCCTCGCAGTGGCCGGTGGCGCGGGATTCGCGGATGATGCGGCGGAGCTGGTCCCTCCCCTTCTCCATGACCTCCGGGCGGCTTTCATCGACCTCAAAGCCGGTCTCGACAATCATCACGGGCGTGTGGTACTTCTCCCAAACATGCTCGATATTCTTCATGCAATGGTCAATGGCTTCCTCTTCGTCGGTCTCCAGGCCGGAATCCAGCGCCCAGTAAGGATACAGCGACATGCCGACGATGTCCCACTTGGCCCCGTATTTCCTGAGGGTATCCAGGTTGCTGTCATAGAGCGGCTGATAGAAGCCGTTATCCAGATGGACGATGACCTTCGCTTTCGGGAAAACCGCTTTCACGGCGTCGTGTCCTGCCGAGAAGAGACCGGCATATTGGGCCGGATTGTTCCGCAAATGCCCCACTGACTCCAGGATGGTCACCCGCCCGAGGGAGTCCGGGACAGGGTCTCCCCACCGGTCCCCCTTGACGGTCCACAGGAAGCCGTTCGAGATCTCGTTGCCCACCTGTACCCACAGGGGCTCGATCCCTTCCTCCTTCAATGCCGATAGTACCTCGCGGGTATGATCGGCAAGAAGTACCTTGATTTCCTCGTAGCTCTTGCCGCTCCAGGATGCGGGGACATTCTGCTTCTTAGGGTCGGCCCAGAAGTCGCTGTAGTGGAAGTCCACCATGATAGCCATGCCCAAATCACGGGCGCGGCGCGCCTTTACCAGAAGGTCCTCCTTGGAGTTCCAATTCCCGTATTTGGACGGATCCACCCACACACGGAAGCGGACGGCATCCAGCCCGAGTTCCTTCATCAGGGCCGTGCACTCCCGCTCCTGCCCTTCGCGGTTGTAGAACTTAAGTCCGTGGGATTCATACTCGGTGGCCCATCCGATATCGGCCCCCTTCCAATAATGACGGGGGGCATTGCATCCTGTGGCCAGCAGGAAGGCCATGATGGCAAGGGTGAAAATGGTACGCTTCATAGGGTAAAGTTAATGTTTTTTTGCCGTTATTCCTATGTTTCCCCGGGAATAATGCTATCTTTGCATAATATTAACACGACTAATAATCATGAATTCTTTTGTGCAAAGGACAATCCAATGGGCAGCAGCAGCCATTCTGGCATGCGCCCTTGCCTTCTCTTGCACAAAAGACAATACCACTTCCGTCGCGGAGCCGGACACCTACCAGCTTTCCGTGACGGATTTTTCCACCACCAGAGGCTCGTTCCATATCGGCGGAAAACTATACATGCCCAAAGGTCTGGAGGGTCGCAAACCGGCCATCATCCTTTGCCACGGCCTCTTCGGCTCCCATTTGAAGATGGAGCCCTATGCCAAGGCTGCAGCCAAAATGGGTATCATGGCCGTATGCTTCGACTTTGTCGGAGGCCCCGCCGGTTCCAGCTTGAGTGACGGTGACATCGCCAAGGACAATTCCGTCCTCACGGAACTGGAGGATGTCACGGCCGTTTATGACGCCATGGCCAGCCGTGTCGATGTGGACCCCTCCCGCATCGTGGTGATGGGCGCCAGCCAGGGCGGCCTGGTTTCCGCGCTATTTGCCGCCAAGTACCCTTCCCGAGTAAAGGCGATGGGGCTGTTCTTCCCCGCTTTCAACCTCCCAGAATACGTGAGAGTCGCTGTTAATACCTTGTTCGACGGAGACCCGCACAACGTGCCGGAGGATGGCTTGGGCATCAACCTGGGTCTGGTGAAATATACCTTCTCCCAAAAGTACGTTATCGACGCATATGATATCGACGCTTACGCGGTTATCGGTAATTATAAGGGCACCGTCAACATTATCCATGGAGACGAAGATATCGTCGTGCCGATGGAATACACGCAAAAAGCGATGAAAATATACCAGGACGTCCACCTCGATGTGATCCACGGACAGGGCCATGACTTTGACGATAATGGCATCAAGCAGGCCACGGCCCTCCTGCAGAAGTGGTTCCCTAAAGTTTTGTAACTTGCATACACAGCATAAACACTAGACTATGACTTTTACCATGATCATTGAGCTGCTCATCGTTCTTGCAGCTCTGTACGTAGGCTCCCGTTACGGTTCCCTGGCACTGGGTGCCATTTCCGGCATCGGTCTGGCCATCCTGGTGTTCGGCTTCGGCCTTAAACCCGGCACGCCTCCCACGGACGTTATTTACATCATCATCGCCGCAGTCACCTGCGCAGGTACCCTCCAGGCCTCCGGCGGTATGGACTGGATGATCCAGATTGCGGAGAAGATGCTACGCAAGCATCCGGAGCACATCACCTTCCTGGGCCCCCTGGTGACCTTCTTCCTCACCGTGCTCGTGGGCACCGGCCACGTGGTGTACACCATCATGCCCATTATCTGTGACATCGCCCTTAAAAAGAATATCCGTCCGGAGCGCCCCTGCGGTGTGGCTTCCGTAGCCTCTCAGGTGGGCATTACCTGCTCCCCTATTGCTGCTGCCGTGGTGGCTTTCGTCACCATTTCCAACGCCAACGGCTATATGGTGAGCATTCCGCAGGTCCTGATGGTGAGCATCCCGGCCTGCATCATCGGCCTTATGTGCGCCGCCGCTGCCTCCTATAAGCGCGGCAAGGACCTGGACAAGGATCCCGAATTCCTCAAGAGAAAGGCCGATCCCGAGATGTACCAGTACATGTACGGTAGTTCCGCCACCACGCTGGACAAAGTGATTACCAAAGAAGCCAAGGCCTCCGTATTCGTGTTCCTGAGCGCCCTGCTGGTGATTGTGGCCTTCGCTTTCTGCCAGATGATTCACGTGGCCGATGGCAGCACGCTGGCCAAAGCCATCAATCTTCCCAAGATGAACATCTGCATCCAGATCATCATGCTGGCGGCTGCAGCAGCCAATATCATATTCTGCAAGGCGCAGCCCAAGAAAGCTGTCGCCGGCGCCGTGTGGCAGAGCGGTATGGTGGCCGTAGTGGCCATCTACGGCATTGCCTGGCTGGCCGATACCTACTTTGGCAACTACATGGACCAGATGAAGCTTATGCTTGCGGACCTGGTGACCAACTACCCTTGGAGCATCGCCCTTGTGTTCTTCCTGGTGAGCGTGCTCATCAACTCCCAGGGCGCCGTGGTGGTAGCCATGCTGCCGCTGGCGTATGAACTGGGCATCGCCGGTCCCGTGCTGTTGGGCGTGCTCCCCAGCGTGTACGGCTACTTCTTTATCCCCAACTATCCGTCCGACATCGCCACGGTGAACTTTGACCGGAGCGGCACCACCGTCATCGGCAAATACCTGTTGAACCACAGCTTCATGATGCCAGGCCTTATCAGCGTCATCGTATCCACCGTTGTGGCATACCTAATAACCAATGTATTTTTTGCCGGCTACTTTGCCAGCTTTATTCAGTAAACCCTTATGAGTAATACACCTACCCCGCACATCGGCGCCAAAAAAGGCGAGATTGCGCCGTTCGTCATCATGGCCGGAGACCCGCTGCGCGTCCAGTTCATGGCCGAGAATTACCTGGAGAATCCGGTTCAGTTCAATAAAGTCCGCGGCATGCTGGGCTACACGGGTACCTACAAAGGCAAACCCGTGAGCGTGATGGGACATGGCATGGGCATCCCCTCCATCTCCATCTACACCTACGAACTGTTTAATTTTTACGATGTCAAGACCATCATCCGTATCGGTTCCGCCGGGGCCTGCCACATGGGCCTCAAGATCGGCGACCTGGTACTGGCCATGGGCGCTTGCACAGACTCCAACTACGCCGCCCAGTTCCAGCTGCCCGGCACCTTCTGCCCCATCGCCGATTACGGCCTGCTGCAAAAGGCCGTGAACAGCTGCGAAAGCTTTGGCTATGACTACATGGTGGGCAACGTGGTATCGTCCGATGTCTTCTATTCCGCCAATCCGCAGACGGACAAGTGGATGAAGATGGGCGTGCTGGCCGTGGAAATGGAAGCGGCCGCCCTGTACATGAACGCCGCCTACACGGGCAACAAGGCCCTGGCCATGTTCACCGTATCGGACCACATCATCACCGGCGAGGCAACCACCGCCGAACAGCGCCAGAACACCTTCACCCACATGATGGACGTAGCCCTGTCGCTGGTGTAAGCCCCGCGGCCCGTGATTGCTAACTGATTATCCATCAGTACATTACGCAATAATCCTCGTTCAAAATTTGAACGAGGATTATTCTATAAACACTTCTGTAACAGCTACTTAGCTGTCACAAGGAAAACCCTACTTCACCATGCCGCTGAAGCCCATGAAGGCCAGGGCCAGGATACCCACGCTGATAATGGCGATAGGAACACCCTTGAAGGCCTTGGGCACGTTGTTCAGGGCCAGGTGTTCGCGGATACCGGCAAAGATGACCATGGCCAGGCCGTAACCCAGCGAGGTGGCAAAGGCATACACCAGGGCCTGGCCCAGGTTGAGCATGCCGCCGGGAACAAAGGCGAACTCCTTGGTAACCACGTTGATGGCCACACCCAGCACAGCGCAGTTGGTGGTGATCAGGGGCAGGAAGATACCCAGGGCCTGATACAGGGACGGGGACACCTTCTTGAGCACGATTTCCACCATCTGCACCAGCGCAGCAATCACCAGGATAAAGGCGATGGTCTGCAGGAAGGTGATGCCAAACGGCACCAGCAGATACTGGTTAATGAGGTAAGTAACCAGCGTGGCCAGTGTAATCACAAAGCACACGGCCATGGACATACCCGTGGCGGTGGACAGTTTGTTGGACACGCCCAGGAACGGGCAGATACCCAGGAACTGCGCCAGGACGATATTGTTGACGAAAATCGCCGAGATAATAATCAGAAAGTACTCCATAGCCTAGTTCTTTTTAAGATATTTGTTGAACAGAACCATCAGGTAACCCAGGCACAGGAAGGCGCCGGGAGCCATTACGAAGGCCAGCATACCGTCGTGACCGCCAATGAAGTTGTAGCCAAAGGCACTGCCGGAACCCAGGATTTCACGCACCAGGCCCAGCACTGTGAGCGAGCAGGTGAAGCCCAGGCCAACGCCAATGCCGTCCAGGGCGCTTTCCCCTACTCCGTGCTTGTTGGCAAAAGCCTCGGCACGGCCCAGCACAATGCAGTTCACCACGATAAGCGGGATGAACAGGCCCAGGGTCTCGTACATAGCCGGCGTATAAGCCTGCATCAGGAACTGCAGCAGCGTCACGAAGGTAGCGATCACCACAATGTACACAGGGATGTGAACCTTGTCCGGAACCACCGGCGCAATGGCGGAGATGGCCATATTGGACAGCACCAGCACAAAGAGCGTAGCCAGGCCCATGGAAAGACCGTTAATGGCCGATGTAGTGGTAGCCAGCGTGGGGCACATACCCAGCAGCAGGACGAACGTGGGGTTGTTCTTTACCAGTCCGTCGGTAATCAGTTTGAACTTACTCATTGCTCTGTCCTCCTTCTTCTACAGGTTTAGTGGCACCGGAAGTGGCATCCGGGGCCTTGAGCATATCAAAGGCCACCAGGGCATTCTCCACGGCCTGCGCATAAGCGCGGGAAGTGATGGTGGAAGCGGTAATGGCATCGACATCGCCACCGTCCTTCTTGACGAAAAGTTTCTTCACGGACGGGTCGAAGCCCTGCCACTGGGAAACGAACTTGGCGTCCGAGGTGCACTTGGCGCCCAGACCCGGCGTTTCGCTGTGGGAAAGCACGGAGGTGTCATACACCACGCGTTCCGGCGTAATGCCCACCATGAGGGTGAGGTTGCCGCCGAAGCCCACCACGGTGGACTCGATAGCGTAACCGGCCAGCGCCTCTCCGTTTTTGGCCTCATAGTAAGGGAAATCCTTGCCGAGGGCCTCTACGAACTGACGGTCCGATGCCGTCTCAAAGGCAGGAAGTACCTGGGCGATGGCCCGGTTGGTCTTTTCTGCGGCAGCCGCCTCGATGGGTTCCTTGGTGAGCGCATAGGCGCCGCCCAGGATGGCCGAGCAGAACAGGCAGGTGGCTCCGAGCACCAGCACCATATTGGTTAGATTGGATTTTGCAGCCATGGTCTATTTCCTCCCGAATTTTTTCTGTTTAAACCACATGTTCAGCAGCGGAACCACCGAGTTCATGATGAGGATGGCGAAGGAAACGCCTTCCGGATAGGAACCGAAGTAACGGATCATCATGGTAAGGAAGCCGATGCCGACACCAAAGATAACGCCACCCCAGAGGCTCATGGGCGAGGTCACATAGTCCGTTGCCATGAAGCAGGCACCCAGGATGAGACCGCCGGTGAGGAGGTTGAAGAGCGGATCCGTGAAACGGGTCGGGTCCACGCTCCAGAAGATGAGGGACGTCAGGGCTACGGTGGCGAAGATGCTCAGAGTAATCCAAGGCTTGATCACCTTGCGGCAGCACAGGTACACGAAACCGGCCAGGAGCGCCAGGGCGCACACTTCACCGGCGCTGCCGCCCAGGTTGGCGAACAGCAGGTCCTTGTAGTTGTATGCAGCCGTGAGATCCTGCACGGAAGCACCCTGCAGCAGGCCTTCCTGGATAGCACCCAGCGGCGTGGGACCGGAAACGGCATCGACACCGAACAGGCCCTGCGGCTGGTTCCAGGTGGTCATATAAGTCGGGAAAGAAACCAGGAGGAACACACGGCCCACCAGGGCAGGGTTCCAGATATTCTGTCCCAGACCGCCGAAGGTCATCTTGGCAACGCCGATAGCCACCACTGCGCCGATGAAAATCACCCACCAGGGCGTGGTATACGGCACGTTCAGTGCCAGAAGAATACCCGTAATGACGGCCGACCAGTCGCCGATAGTCGACGGCTGTTTAAGCATGTACTTGGTAATGGCCCATTCCAGCAGCACGCAGGAAGCCACACTCACACCCAGCACCAGCAGTTCCTGCCAGCCGTAGAAGACCACGGAGCAGATAACAGCCGGGATGAGCGCAATCACCACATCCAGCATCAAGGACTTGGTAGAGACCTTGGAATGGATATGGGGAGAAGGAGATACTAATAACTTGCTCATAGTCTTTTACTTTTTAGCAGCTTCTGCAGCGGCCTTGGCGGCAGCCGCACGGGCGCGGATGGCACCCAGGACAAAGCCCTTGCCCACGCGGATGTTGTCCAGCAGCGGGATTTGGGCGGGACAGGAATACAGGCAGCAACCGCACTCGATGCAGTCCTGCGCGGCATTGGCCTCACAGGCATCCCAATCCTGGGCCTTGGAGAGCTTGTTCAGCAGGAACGGCTCAAGACCCATGGGGCAGGCATCGGCACATTTGCCGCAGCGGATACAGTTGGTTTCCGGGGCGCGGCGGGTCTGCTTTTCGGTAAGGAAGAGCAGGGCGCCGGTACCCTTCACCGTAGCGGCCTGGAGGTTGGCAACGGCACGGCCCATCATAGGACCGCCGCTGATCACCTTGGCAGCATCGGCAGGAATTCCACCCAGGAAGTCGATGATATACTGCAGCGGAGTACCCACACGCACCAGCAGGTTGGCCTGCTTGGGGAAGCACTCGCCCGTTACGGTCACGGAGTTATCGACGATGGGCTTGTTCTTCTGCACGGCGTCGTACACGGCCAGGGCGGTGGCGACGTTCTGCACCACGGCACCCACGCTGATGGGCAGGGCACCGGAACCCACCTGACGGTGCATCACAGCGTCGATAAGCTGCTTTTCACCGCCCTGCGGATACATCATCTTCATCACCATCACGTCCATGTCCTTGTAACCCAGCTTGGCGATGACCTCGCGGATATGGGCAATGGCCTCCGGCTTGTTTTCTTCAATGGCGATGGTGCAAGGAACACCACCCATAGCCTTCTGCAGCAGGGCGGCACCCACCACCACCTGCTCGCCTTTCTCCAGCAGGGTGCGGAAGTCCGAAGTGAGGTACGGCTCGCATTCACAGCCGTTGATAATCACCTGTTCGCACTTGGAACCCGGAGGCGGCGACAGTTTCACATGCGTGGGGAAGGTAGCACCACCAAGACCTACGACACCGCCCAGGCGGATTTTCTCGATAATGGCCTTGGGATCGTCCGGAATGGCGGTTACCAGGGTTTCGCTGCGGTCGATGGTATCAACCCATTCGTCACCCTCCACGGCAATCTCGATGTGCGTGAAGGCACGGCCGGCGAGATCGGCCCTGGGGGCGATGGATTTCACCGTACCGGAAACGGAAGAGTGAATGAATGCACCTACGAAGCCACCGGGCTGGGCAATCACCTGACCCACTTTCACCTTGTCACCCACGGCCACGCAGGGCACGGAGGGAGCACCGATGTGCTGGGCCACGGAAATGTACACGGTAGGGGCGATGGGAAGCGGCTGAATGGCGCATTCCCGGGAGATTTTGTTGTCGTGCGGATGGACACCGCCGATAGAGAATGTATGCTTACTCATTGGTAACCTCCTTTTTAGCAGCCTCTGCTGCCTCTTTGGCCTTCTGCTGACGGACTTTGATGCGCTCCTTGACGGCATCCTTGTCCAGCGGCTTGGGGAAGTTCACGCCATGGATGGCGCCGGTAGGACACATGGCCTCGCACTCGCGGCACAGTTTGCACTTGGCCGGGTCGATATAAGCCACATTGGCCTCCACGGTGATAGCCTCGTGCGTACAGGTCTTGGCGCAGATGCCGCAACCGATACAGGCGTTGGCGCAGGCCTTCTTGGCGACGGGGCCCTTCTCCTTGTTCACGCAGGAGACAAACTCACGCATGCCGCGCGGACCCATCGGCCTAAGCTCGATGATACGCTTGGGGCAAGCCTTCGTACAGGCACCGCAGGCGGTACACTTCTCCTGGTCCACCACCGGTAGGCCGGTGACGGGATCCATGGAAAGCGCGCCGAACTGGCAGGCCGCCACGCAGTCTCCGCAACCCAGGCAGCCATAAGCGCAACCCGTGTCGCCGGTGTACAGCAGGGACTTCACATAGCAGGAGGCGTATCCGTCGTACTCGTTCACCTTGGGGCGAGCCTCACAGGTGCCGTTACAACGGACGACGGCCACCATGGGAGCCTTGGCCTTAACCTCGTACCCCAGGATAGCCGCCACCTTGGCCATGGTGTCGTTGCCGCCCACCGGACAATAGTTGTTGTCCAGGTTGGGAGCCTTTACCGCAGCCTCTGCAAACGCACGGCAGCCGGCAAAGCCGCAACCACCGCAGTTGGCACCGGGCATAGCCTTTTCCACCTCGTCGATGCGGGGATCTTCCTCCACCTTGAAGCGCTGGGCCACCAGGTACAGGACGAGCGCCAGCACCAGACCGAGGACGGTCACCACTGCGATTGTCCAAATAAATGCATTCATAACTTATCCTTTTATTGTGAAAATATATTCATTCTTGAGCTTGTCCCTGAAAAGGTACAGGAGCAAATAATACAGGCCGATGGCAACCAAGGCACATATACCCGTAACCACCTCACCCACGTGCTGGGCCGATAACAGCAGCACCACGGCAAGCAGCACCAGCAGCGGGATGAAATAGGCCAGCCACACGGCCTTCATGCCCATGGAAGCCTTGAGCACCACCTCCACCTCATCGCCAACCCCATAAAACGCATACGGGTCCGTGGGTACCTCCACCGTTTTTTCCGCCAAGTCCGACATGCCGCACAGGCCGGCCGCATGGCACTGCGAGCAGGCCCCATGTTGCAAAATAGCCACCGTAGTTACCTGCGGTGTCATTTTTACGACCTTACCCTTATGCGCTACTTCCTCTTTCATGGCTCAAAATGCTTTAACCAGCACCAGCAGGCGCCTACGCGGAGCGGTGCCATCACGGCCAGCGGGACGTAATAACCATCGTCCGAGAACCAGAACTTGACTTCCTGGTCTCCCTCGAACATGGCGCCGGACACCACCGAGCAGGTGAAGAGCAAGGCATCCCGCTTACCCATTTTGCGTACATTGATTTTCTCGCGTCCGCGATAGGTAAGGATGATGTCGAAGACAGTATCGTCGATGGCGAAACTCAAATCGTATTTTTCTCCCGCGTTCATGCGGGACAGGTCCATGGTGCGAAGGTAGAAGATAAGCGCCGGCAGGTCGTATGCGCATTCGTGCAGGGGAATCTCGTAGTGCTCCTCTCCCCTGTTGTTGAAATTCACATCGGCGTGAATGACGTTGTTGGGCCAGTCGTAAATATAATCGTTGGTGGCCGTGTACCCGCCCTCGTAGGTGTCGCGGGTGAATTTAACCGGCTTCAGGTCCTTGATGGTCATCCAGCTGTGGAAGTCCTCCCGCATCTTGAAGAAAAGGTCGAAGAACGGGGCCGATTTTACCCTGAAGTTCACATGGAACGCAGGCTCCCCGTTGAACCGCAACGTATCCAGGTCCACAAAGGCCTGGCCTACTTCCGTGTTCACCGCACCCCACTTGTACATGAGGCTGAGGGTAATGCGCTCCCCGTCACTGAAAGGGTACTCGCTTCTGGTGGGGATGCATCCTCGGCCTTGCCCGTTAACGGTAACGGATACAAATAAGCTGAGTATGAGGAGCTTCCAACGCATCTTTTAGAATTCGCTTTGTGCGTCGAAGTCGTAATGGGATGAATCCCCGGCGGCGGGCTCGTTGGCCGCGCTGGCCACCGGTCCCCGCTGGGCGTACATATCCAGGCTCTGGTCCGGCTCCACGAATTTCACCTGACCGGCCTTGTACTTCATTTCGATGTCACAGACCTCACCGTTACGGTGTTTGGCAATGACGATGATAGCCTTTTCCTTGTCCTCCGGATTGTCGCTCATGCCCACGAAGTCCGGACGGTGGATGAAGATGACCATATCGGCATCCTGCTCGATGGAGCCGGACTCACGAAGGTCGCTCAATTGCGGCTTGCCGGTGCCGCCCGTGCGCTGAACCGCGTTACGGGACAGCTGGGACAGGGCGATGATGGGAATATTCAGTTCCTTGGCGGTGGCCTTGAGGGTACGGGAAATGGCCGCCACTTCCTGCTCGCGCAGGCCGCGCAACTCCACCGGACCCTGCATCAGCTGCAGATAGTCCACCACGATGAGACGTACGCCCTTCTGCTTCACCAGGCGCTTGGCCTTGGTGCGGAACTCCATGATGGGGATGCCGGGCGTATCGTCAATATACAACGGAGCCTTGGCCAGGCGCTTGAGGGTGTCTTCCAGCTGCACCCACTCGTAGGGTTCCAGCTTGACGCCGCCCTTGATTTTTTCTCCGGACAGGCCGCTCTCCGTGGTAATCAGACGCTTACCCAGCTGGTCCGCGCTCATTTCCAGGGAGAACACCGCCACCGGCATATTGGCCTCCACGGCGGCATTGCGGGCGATATTGAGCGAGAACGCCGTCTTACCCACCGACGGACGGGCCGCCAGGATAATGAGGTCGCTCTTTTGCCAGCCCTGCGTTACGCGGTCGATGGAAGGATAACCGGAAGGCACACCGGAAGGACCGGTGATGCCTTGCAGCTCCTGCAGGTTGTCCAGCACGGAATTGATGATGGAACCAATGTCCTGGACGTCGCGCTTGACGTTGTTCTGAATGGCGGCAAACACCTTGGTCTGCGCGTTGTCGATGAGGTCGTCCACGTTGGTGGACTCGTCGAAAGACTGCTTCAGGATATCGTACGAGGCGCTGATGAGGTCCCGCTGGATGGTCTTCTGCTTGAGGATCTTGATGTAGTACTCGATGTGGGCCGCCGCGCCAATGTTCTGCGAAAGGTTGGCCAGCGCCACCGGTCCGCCGATGGCTTCCAGATTCCCCTTTGCACGCAGCTTTTCGCTCACGGTCACAAGGTCGATGCTCACGTGCTCGTTCACCAGCTCGCTCATGGCTTCGAAAATCATGCGGTGCTGGGGGTCGTAGAAGCACGACGCGGAGAGCTCCTCCATCGACTCGTCGATGGTGGCGGGCTCTACGAGCATGGCGCCCAATACGGCCTCTTCGACATCCAGGGCCTGCGGGGGCTTGTTCCCCATCAGGGTCTCCAGATTCTCGGGCTCTTGCGGGCGGGACCGTTTGCGACTGGCCTCGGGCATACTACTTCTGGTCGAATTCCGGGTTGATGATGATGCGGCCGCAGTGCTCGCAGATGATGAGCTTGCGGTTGGAGGCAATCTCTACGCGGCGCTGGGGAGTGATGGTGTTGAAGCAACCTCCGCAGGAATCGCCATTGTAGATACCCACGACGGCCAGGTGGTTGTGCACGCTGGCGCGGATACGCTCATAGGCGCTCATGGTGCGGGCGTCGATCTTGGCAGCGCATTCGTCGCGACGGGCACGCAGGACGGCTTCCTCCTTCGCGGTCTCTTCCACGATGGTGTCCAGCTCTTCCTTCTTGGCCTTGAGGTCCTCTCCACGGATGTTCAGACGGTCCTTAATCTCGTCCAGTTCAGCCTTCTTGGCACCAATCTCATAGCGGGTGTCGTTGATGGTCTTTTCATCGATCTGGCGCAGCAGCTCCTGGTTCTCAATTTCCTTGTTCAGGGAGTCGTACTCACGGGAGTTGGAGATGGTCTCCAGCTGGCGCTGATACTTTTCGATGATGCTCTCATGCTCCGAGATGGACAGCTTGGCATCCGCGATGTTGCGGTTGAACTGGTCCAGAATGGCCGAAATGGCGGCGCTGCGCTCCTTCAGGGTGGCAATCTCTGCCTCCAGGGCGGCTACCTCTGCGGGGAGTTCGCCACGCAGCTGGATAATCTTGTCAATCTCGGAATCCGCGGCCTGCAGTTCATAGAGGGTCTTCAGTTTCTCCTCGACGGGCATGTCGGAATCGGCGAAACTTTTCTGCAGGGACACAAAAGTTTCCCTGTTGTCGATGGGAGCCTCCACTTTCTTGGCGGCGGTGGTTTTCTTGGTACTTGCCATAAAAATTATAAATCGATTTATCTTTTTCTTACACTACAAAGTAGTGGACCGGGTTGCTCCTGTCCAGTACAGCACTTTTGTAGCTTGCAAAGGTAGGAAAATTTTTCCGTATCTCCGTTAAGAAAATGTCCACAATCTCCACTTCGCTCTCAAAATGGCCGATGTCCATGACCATGAAGCCGTCTTTGGTAAAGAACTGGTGGTAGGAAATATCGGCCGTAATATAGAGCTGGGCCCCCTTTGCCTGGGCCTGTGGAATCTCTCCTTGTCCGCTACCGCCCAGGAGCGCCACCTTGGTGATGGGTGTTTCCAGCGGCTTGGAACTCTTGATGACTTTGAGGCCGAACTTTTCCCGGACATAGGCCAGGGCTTCCAGGCCGGTCATGGGCTTGGGAAGGTCCCCGATGCAGCCCAGGCCGATGGTTCCGTCCTCTTCCGGCACCATGATGCTCACGTTCTTGAGATCCAGCCGCCTGGCCATGGCACCGCTCACACCGGCGATCACCTTATCCGCCGTGGTGTGTGCCGCATATACCGCCACGCCAAAGCGTACGGCACGCATCACCGCCGCCCCCACCGGATCCTCCGCGTTGATACGGCGGATGCCCTTGAAGATGAGCGGATGATGGGTCACCACCATGTCGCAGCCTTTCTCGACGGCCTCGTCGATGAGTTCAGGCGTGCAGTCGAACCCGACCAGCACCCCGTGCACCTCATCCTCCGCGCTGCCGATCAGCAGCCCGCTGTTGTCCCATTCCTCCTGAATGCGAAGCGGCGCGAAGACCTCCAGCGCCGCAGTGATATCCCCTACTTTCATAGGCCATTGCGTACGGCCACCAGCTGGGCGCGGATGTCCTTGAGTTTTTCGATGGCTTTTACGCGTCTGTCCACGCTGCGGTGATCCTCCGTGAGGCGCTGCTTGGCACCCTCCAGCGTAAGGCCCTGGTTCTTCAGCAGGAACTGGACCTGTTTAAGGGTGTCGATATCCTCCGGATGATACAGCCGGTTCCCCTTGGCGTTCCGCTGGGGATGGATGAACTTCTCGAAATAGTTGCTCCAGTAGCGCACGGCCGAGGCATTCTCCCCCAGCATCTGGGCTACCTCGCCCATTGTGTAAACTAACTTTGCCATAGTGCACAAATATAGCAAAATCCACGAATAATCACAAGGCTATTTTGGCCCCGCGCTATGATTTCTTGGTGGGTTGGTGGGAGAAGGAACGGCGGGGCCCTTCGGCCTCCAGCCAGTAGTCATGGTCGAAAGCCTCCCCCGGGAAGGCGTACGGCCCGTCATGCTCGATGTGAAATGCCATGTACGTAATAGGCAACCCCATCTCCAGGAACATCTTCTCATAGAACGTCTGCACCTCAAACACCACCGCCACATCCAAGGCAGGAGATTTCTCGGCTTCGCTCGAAATGACAGAAGAAGAGCTCGAAATGACAGAAGACGTATCTACTTGCAAATCTTTTTCCAGGGAGGGGTGTATGTTGCCGAACCCATGGCCACCCTCGGCCGTGCCCCGCAAGGGCAAATATCCCCTTGGGGATAATAGGGGGAAAACCTCTCCCGGAACGGGAGGGGCCCACAGCCTCTTCGTCGTCAGACGGAGCGTTGCGATTTGGGAGGGGTCGCGAAGCGACGGTTCGGGAACATATACCCCTTCCTGGTAAATATCGGTACCATATGCTAGTACTTGAAGGTCGTTGACTTGCACAACTGACTGGGTGTATTCGTAGAGGTAGCGGGAGTCGGTTTTGAGGTGGATGATGCCGGAGGGCTTCAGGAACTTGCGGTAGCGCTCCAGGAACAGCGGTGACGAAAGCCGGGCGTTTTCGCTGCCGCGGAGCTGCGGATCCGAGAACGTGAGCCAGATCTCGCTCACCTCCCCCGGGCCGAAGAACGCATCGATGAACTCGATCCTGGTCCGCAGGAACGCCACATTGGGCAGCGCCTGCTCCGTGGCATACTTCGCCCCCTTCCACAGCCTTGCGCCCTTGATATCGACTCCGATATAATTGATTTCCGGATGCCTGAGCGCTAGGGCGATAGTGTAATCCCCCTTGCCGCAACCCAGTTCCAGCACGATGGGATGGTCATTGCCGAACATCTCCCGGCCCCAGTTCCCCTTGATGGCATGGTCCCTCAGACGCAACTCCTTGCTGCCGGGCTCCTTGTCCAGCACCTGGGAAGCGTCCGGCTGCAAGAGGCAGCGGAAAGTCTCGTTCTCTGCAAATTTCTTCAGTTTACCGTGTCCCATAGGCAACAGATGCCCGGTCAAAGCCGGGCATGACGATTATTCTTTTTTTCCAGACTTTTTGCGGTTCTTGCGACGGCGCTTTTTCTTTTCCGGGTCGAAGCGGTTGATGGCATCGTCCCCTACTGCGGTAACAAATTCCGGCGCCACAATCTCTTCCTCGTGCAGCGTGGCCGGTTTTTCGCCGCGGCGGTTCATCGCCAGGATTTCGCGCACCTCGCTGGCCGGCAGCGGGAACGTCTGCGTCAGCGAACCTTTCTCGTAGGAGAAGTACATCGTCTCCGCCAGGATGTCCGTCTTCACCAGCCACGCCTGGCCGTCCTGGAACTCCAGCGGCTCTGTCACCCGCGGAATGCGGGAATGCGCGTCCATGTAGGCCGCCACCTCATAGTTCAGGCAGCACTTGAGCTTGCCGCACTGGCCCGCCAGCTTCTGCGGGTTCAGTGACAGGTCCTGCACACGGGCGGCAGAGGTGGTAATCGACTTGAACTCAGTGATATAATTGGCGCAGCAGAGCTCGCGGCCGCAAATACCCAGACCGCCGATGAGACCGGCCTCCTGACGGGCGCCGATCTGCTTCATCTCCACGCGGATATGGAACTCCTCCGCGAAGTCCTTGATGAGCTGGCGGAAGTCCACGCGGCCATCGGCAATGTAATAGAAGATGGCCTTGGTGCCGTCCCCCTGGAACTCCACGTCGCCGATCTTCATCTCCAGCCCCAGGTTGTTCGCCAGCACGCGGGCACGGATCATGGTTTCCTGCTCACGGGCGATGGCCTCCTGCCAGCGCTGGATGTCGAAGGGACGCGCCTTGCGGTAAATCTTCTTGAGTTCCGTCTTGGCGGGATCCACGCCCTTGCACTTCATCTGACGGCCCACGATGGCGCCTTCCAGCGTCACGATGCCCAGGTCGTGCCCTGTAGCGGCTTCCACCACCACCAGGTCCCCGGTCTTGATGCTCTGGCCCGATGCATTCACGTAAATCCCCTTGCGGGTGTTCTTGAAGCGCACCTCGAAATAGTCGTCAAACTGTTCCTGGGCGATGCCCTTCAGCGTATCATATACCTCCAGCTTGCAGCATCCCTGCCTATATTTGATGTCGCACTCGCCCGTAGACTCGTCCGTCACCACCATGCAGCCGCGAAAGCAGTCAAACTGGATGGATTCGTTCACGTCGTTCATAAACTGTATAATTGATTCACCAAATCCGTAAACAGGATTTTTTGGTTAACATTGCGCTCCACCAGGAGCAGGGCGCGGTCCAGGGCGGCCATTCCCTTGCGCGGGAAAGTGGGCTTCAGTGCCCCGGCCATTCGCTTGTAAAAGTCTTCTTCGCCCTCCGGCACATGGGCCAGTGCGGGCATTTTCTGCAGGAAGAAGAGCGTGCGGAGGTCCTCCGACGCCAGCCTGCAGAAAGTCTTCTGCTGCTCCCGCACCTTGAGGTCCGCCACGGCCTCGCCGGTTTCCAGCGCCTTGAGCCGGTCCCGCGCAACGATGGCCTCCAGCAGGTCATGGAACAGGTCCGTAAGCACCTGATTGGAAGCATTTTCCCGGGCATGCACCTCCCGCTCCGCCTCCGGCGACAAAGGTTGCACCCGCATGTGCAGGCATCGGGACGATATGGTGATGAGCACCTTCTCCGGCGCATGGGTGATGAGCAGGAACAGCGTTTTTGCCGGCGGTTCCTCCACCATCTTCAGCAGTGCATTGGCCGCCTGCGCATTCATCTTCTCCGGCAAATACACCAGCACCGTCCGGTAGCCGCCTTCCACCGCGCTCAGGGACAGGCGGTCCAGGATGCTCCGGGCCTCATTCACCGAAATCATGCCCTGCTTCCCTTCTATGCCGATAGCCGTATAAAGCTCATTCTCAAAGAAATACGGATTCTCCAACGCCAGCTCCCGGAACTTGGCAATGAACTGCAGCGATACCGGTTTGTCCGACCCTGCCACAGGGAACACAAAATGGATATCCGGATGGATGAGCTTTTGTACGCGCGGCGAACCACCGTACAACTCCTCGAGGAAGTTCATGGCCAGCGGGAAAGCCCCGCCACCGTCGTCCTCGTGCAGGAGAAGGGCATGCGGAACGTGCCCGCTCTGTACCATCTGGTGCAGGGCTGCCACCACTTCCGTATTCCCGTAAACGGTCATGCCTTGCGGTCTCCTACGAATTGGGCCAAGGTGGTCAGATACTGCCTGGCAGCTGTCTCCGGCAGCACATCCAGACATGCGATGGCCTGGGAGATGTAATCGTCCATCTTCTTGGCGGCCTTGACGACGCCGTCCTGCGCATGCACAAAGTCCACCAGCGTGTCGATATGCTCCGGATGCTCCGTCACCTGCGTTACACAGGTACGCAAGCGGGCGGCCTCGTCGGCAGGAACAGCCTCCAGCGCGCAGAGCAGCGGAAGGGTGATTTTTTGCTCCTTCAGGTCCAGTCCTACCGGTTTGCCCAGCGCAGCCGAGGCCTCGCAATAGTCAAGGATATCGTCCTTGATTTGGAAGGCCGTGCCCAGCAGGCGGGCGAACTGCCCTACGGCTTTAACCTGTTCTTCTGAAGCCCGTGCCGATATGGCTGCCGCCGTGGCCGTAGCCTCGAACAGCGACGCCGTCTTTCCATAGACGATGCGCAAGTAATCGGCCTCGGTGGTATCTCCCTTGCCGGCTTTTTCCATTTGCAGGAGCTCGCCTTCCGTGAGGTGATGCAGCGTCTGGGCAAAGATGCGCAGCACCCGCTCCGGTTCATGCGCCGCACCCAGGACTTCCGTCATGCAGTTTACCAGCCAATAATCGCCGATAAGTACCGCCGGGCCACCGCCCAGCAGCTTGGCAGCCGTAGGAACGCCGCGGCGCTCCACCGCCCCGTCCACCACATCGTCGTGCAGGAGGGTGGCGTTGTGCAGGAGTTCCGCAGCGGCGGCAAACCGGAGCGTATCTTCCGTTACGCCTCCGCATGCCTCCGCCACCAGCAGCGCCAGCATAGGGCGCAACATTTTGCCGGGATGTTCCCGCAGACGGCGGTTAATCCCGTCCAGCAGGGCAATATCCGAGCGCAGAGACGCTTCCATTCGCGCCTCTACACGGTCCAGATTGGGCCGCAGGAAGGTATAAATGCCCTGAATATCCATTAAAAGTTCTCCAGCAGTTGCTCCACCGTTTCCGGGAAAGCCACCAGGTCGATATCTGACTGAGCCGTCATGCCCGTAGTAACAAAATGGGCAAACAGCGACTTCAGCGGTTCATAGTATCCGTCCAGGTTAAGGGCGAAAATGGGTCCTTCGTACTTGTGCAGTTTCCGCAGCGTATGGGTTTCAATCAGTTCCTCCAACGTACCGATACCGCCCGGCAGCGCGATGGCCGCCACGGTGTTCTCCCGCATGCGCTCCTTCCGCCGGGACATGGTATCCGTCCAGACCACCTCCGCTACGTCCTTACGCTCCATGCCGGCCATGAAACGCGGCAACACGGCTACATGACGGCCACCCACGCGGATGGATTCATCCGTGATGGCCCCCATGGTCCCACGGTCGCCACCACCGGACACAATGTCATATCCCTTTGCGTGCAGGCCCCGCACCAGTCGCCTTGCCGCCTCGTTGTACTTCGGGTCGATTAAATTGCTCGAAGCACAAAAAATCACCACCTGCTTTCCCATCGTCTAGAAGAACAATCCCAATGTAATTTTAACGCCCTGGTAATTATTCAGGTTAGCGAAACGGCTCCAGTCCGTATTGTTCAGTTTATTGCCGTTGTACAGCTTTCCAAAGTTCATGAACCACTGCACGGAAATCTGGATGTGGTTGACCAGCTCGATACCGCCACCCACGCCAAAGCCACCTTCGAATTTATTCTTGGCTTCGTTCAGGACCTGGCTCACCTCTCCGTTGATCTTGTTGAGGGCGCCCAAATCCACGCCGATGAAAGGCTCAAACAGGAAAAACGGGCGCAGGGCCAGGAGGTCGATACCCACCTGTGCACCCAGTTCCAACTCCAAGAAGTTGCTACGGCTGTACAGGGTGGAATTCTTGTCCACATAAGTAGCCTTGCCCTGATATACCAACGCCGGCTGAAGGGTGAAGAAAGGCCCCAGATCAAACTTGTAAGCCACGCCGGCATGGAACAGGTTGGCGTTTTTGGGGAGCAAGTCCCCTACGGTTGAAGGAGATTTGGCCATGGTCCAACCGCCGATGATACCGAATTGGGCGTTGGCAGCGGTCAGCGTACCAAACAGCAGGGCCAGGGTGATAAGGAGCTTTTTCATAACCTTAGAGATTTGCGTTGATCTTTTCAATAAGGGTCGGCTTGGGCATGGCGCCCACCGTCTTGTCCACCACCTGGCCATTCTTGAAGAACAGGAGCGTGGGGATGCTCATGATGCGGAACTGGGCGGCGATTTCGTCGGCGTCGTCCACGTTCACCTTAACGACGGAGATTTTGTCAGCCATTTCTTCCTCAACCTCGTCCAGAATGGGAGAAAGCATACGGCAGGGGCCGCACCAGGTGGCCCAGAAGTCTACGATAACCAGCTTGCTGTCCTGCAGAAGCTCGGTAAAATTGTTATTGGTTGCTACTTTTGCCATGGTACTTTAGTTTTTAATCTTACAAATATAATGAAAATTTATAAAAAAGATGCCCGGTCCAGCCGGGCATGACTTTCTGCCGACCTAACCGGGCTCTCGTCATGGCCGAAGTGATCGGCCATCTCTTACAGAGCGTCTTCCACCGGAAGGACGTAGGCCCTCAGGCCCAGTTTGGCGTTGGCGGCGTCCGTCTCGCGGAGAGCAGCCATCACCTTGGGAGCCAGGCTGTCTTCCAGCACTGTGAGCAGCGCATGGTTCTGCGTCGGCCATGCATGGTTCCCCAGATGCGGTTCCCCATCCACACTGCCTCTGCCACCAATCTCTTCCCATACGGTATATCCCCGCTGTCCCAATCCCTCCAACAGCTCTACAATCTCCTGATTATAAGCCTGATTGTATGCAACAAATATTGCCTTCATAATATATCTATGAGTTTATGTGAATGCCTGTTATTTTTCAAACCGTCGCTTCGCGACCCCTCCCATTACGCAACACGCTGTCTGACGACAAGCGGCTGTGGGCCCCTCCCTCTTACACGGCCGAGGGTGGCCATGGGTTTGAAAAACAACAGGCATTCACTCATTTCTTACTAGCTTTTCTGCGGGAGCGGAACTCCGTGAAACCACAATACAGTACCGGGATGAGCACCAGGGTGACGAGCGTGGAAATGCTCAGACCCCAGGCGACGGTGGTACCCAGACCACGCCACATCTCGGAGCCTTCGCCCCGGCCCAAGGCCATGGGCAGCATACCCAGCACGGTGGTGAGCGTAGTCATGAGGATAGGACGCAGACGGCTCTTGGCAGCCTTCACGGACGATTCACGCACGCTTAAACCGCGTTCCTGCAACAGAACCGTGTAGTCAATGAGCACAATACCGTTCTTCACCACGATACCCAGCAGGATGATAACACCGATGAGCGACATCACACCGATAGCCAAATTCGCTATCATGTTACCCATCGCCACACCCACCAGGGCGAACGGGATGGAGAACATAATCACGAACGGCCCCATGAACGATTCGAACTGGGAAGCCATCACCATGTACACCAGGATGACAATCAAGACCACCAGCATGAGCATGTCGCGGAACATATCCTGCTGATTCTCATAGTCACCGCCGATCCGCCAGCTCAGGCCATCCGGCAGCGGATTTTCGTTGAGCAGCTCGGTCACTGCCTCCACACCCTGGCTCAGGGACTTGCCCTGCGACATGATACCGGTAACCTGAATGTAACGGTCACGGTTCTTGCGCTGGATGGTAGGCGGCACCTTGGATTCCACAATGCGGCCCAGGTCCTTTACGCGGATGCCCCGGCCCTGCGAATTGTAAATGATGATATCCTCGAGGTCCTCGATGGAGGTACGGAACTCCGGTGCATAACGCACGCGGATATTGTACTCGTCACCGTCCTCGCGGTAGTAGGAGCCTACCGAGCCGGACATGGCAGCGGAAACTGCCGCAGCGGCCGTCACGGAAGACAGGCCGTTCAGGGCCAGCTTTTCACGGTCGAAGTCCACCTCGTACTCCGGAGTGTACTGGTCGCGTGAGAGGATGGCCTGGGCAAACAGGCCGCAATCCATCATGCGCTGACGAACGGCACGGGCGGCATTCTCCGTCTCCGTGAAGTCGTAGCCATAGATTTCCAATTGAACCGATGAACGGCCGCCCATACCGTAGCCTTCCGTAACGTTGAACTTATTCAGTTCCGGGAACGTGCGGAGGGTTGCGCGGACGACATCGGCCAATTCACTGACCGAACGCTTACGGTTTTCCATGGAGCCCACATTGATATTCATGGAGATGAGGTAGGTACCGTTCTGCTGCATGGAAGCGTAGGCGTTGTCCGAATCGGCCTGACCGAAACGATAACTGAGCACCTGGATTTCGGGAATCTCTTCCACCAGCTTGGCGTAGATGTTGGCAGCGACCTCACGCGTGACATCCTGTGCTGTACCGATAGGCAGCTCGATGGTGGCCGTAAGACGGCCGGAGTCCGAGTTGGGGAAATATTCCGTCTTCATGACCGGCACGTAAATGGCCATGACCGCGCCGAAAATGACAAGCGCACCCCCCAGCACCAGCTTCTTATGGTTCATGCACCAGTCGATGAGGCGGGCGTAACCGGCAGAAAGGCCGTCCAGGGCCTTGTTCACCGGGCCGAAGATAAGGAGGAACAACTTACCGCTGTTCTGGTTGTTGTCCATGAGCTGCGAGCACAGCATGGGCACCAGCGTCAGGGCGGCCGTGGTGGACACGATCATGATGATGGACACAATCCAACCCAGCTGCCGGAACATGATACCGGCCATACCGGAAATCATGGTCAGGGGCAGGAACACGCACAACATGGTGAGCGTGGAGGCAATAACCGAAATACCCACCTCAGCCGTGCCGTGCACCGCCGCTTCCTTGGGCTTCTCTCCCCTCTCCAGGTGCGATGTCACGTTCTCCAGTACCACGATGGCATCGTCCACAACCATACCGATGGCGATGGACAAGGCGCTCATGGAAATGATGTTGAGCGTGTTACCCGTGCCGAAGAGGTACAGCAGGGAGGCCAGCAGTGCGATCGGGATGGACAGCACCACGATGAGCGTACCTTTCAATCGACCCAGGAAGAGGAATACCACCAGCATAACCACCAGGAAGGTGATGAGGATGGTCTCTTTCAGGGAGTTGATGGTACGGAGGATGTTGGACGAGTTGTCCACGACGGTGGTCATTTTGATATCGGCAGGGAGTCGGGTCTCCAGATATTCGAGCTCCTTCTTGACCTTGCGGATTACCTCCACCGTGTTGTAACCGGACTGTTTCTGGATGATGATCTGGGCGCCGCGGGTGCCGTTGGTGTAGGACTCCTGCGACTTTTCTTCCACATCGTCCACTACGCGGGCGACGTCACGCAGATAGATGGTGCCACCGTTGTAGTTGCCCAGCACCACGTCCAGCAGTTCCGAGGGATGCTGGAACTCCTTCTTGATGCGCAGCGTGTAGGTATCGGAACCAATGTCGATGCTGCCGGAAGGGATGTTCCGGTTCTCCGCAGCGATGATTTGCGAAATGACGGGAATGGACAGGTTGTACGCCGCCAGTTTGGCAGGGTCGCAATAGACCTGGATTTCACGCTTGGGCGCACCGGCCACGGACACCGTACCCACACCGGATACGCGGCCCAGCGGCGTGGCGATGCGGTCCTCCAGGAGCTTGTCCAGCGCACTCACGCTTTGGTCGGCCGTGGCGGCCAGGATCATGATAGGCAGCTGGTCCATGCTGAACTTGAACAGGAAAGGCAACGAAGCGCCGTCCGGCAGCTGTTGCGATATCATGTCCAACTTGTCTCGGACGTCGTTAGTGGCTTCGTCGATGTCTGTTCCGTACTCGAACTCCAGCGTGAGCACGGCAATGTTCTCACGGGAGTTGGAGGTAAGATTCTTCAGGTCCGATACACCATTGAGGGAGTTCTCCAACAGCTTGGTGAGGTTGTTCTCCACATCCTCCGCCGAGGCGCCGGGATAGGAGCTCATCACCATGATGACGTTGGACTCCACATCCGGGAAGTTGTCCACCGGCAGACGCATCAGGGCGAAAACGCCCAGGATAGCGAACGCCAGGAAGACCAGCCCCGTGGTGACCGGATTATTTACGGCTGTTCTGTAAATACTCATAACACATTCACCTTCACGCCGTCACGAAGGGCGGACTGTCCTTTGATAACAACCTTCCAGCCATCCTGCAGGCCTTCGGTAATTTCATATTCGGTGCCGATGTGGCGGCCGGGTTTTACCGGCAGGTATTTCACGGTACCGTCTTCCTGCAACACGTAGATAAAGCGGGTGCCGGTGCCTTCCTGTTTCACCAGGGCCTTATCCGGGACCAGTATGCTGTTGCGGGTGCCGAAATTCACCGTTACGCGGGCGTACATGCCGGGGCGCAGCACTTTGTCCTGGTTGGGCACCACCACTTCGGCCTTGAAGGTGTGGGTGGCTGCGTCAATCACGGGATACAGGCGGTCGATTTTGCCACGGAAGGTTTTTCCGGGGATGGCATCCACGGTGAGGGTGACCACGTCGCCCTTCTTCACCTTGGTGTACTCGCTCTCGGAGATGCCCACAAGCAGTTTGACAGGCACTACCTGCTGCACGGTGAACAGCGGAGCGCTCATGGCGAACATGTCGCCTACGTCGAAGTTGCGGGCGGTGACATAACCGGTTACCGGGCTGCGGAGGATGGTGTTTTCCTCTACGTTCTGGTAGTTGGTTTTGCGCACCTTGTAACCCAGTTCAGCGGCCTCGAAGTCGCTTCGGGACAGGCCGCCTTCCTCGTACAGGCTCTTGATACGCGCATATTCCGCGTCATCGTTCTGAATCTGGAGGGCCAGCTGGTCCAGCTGGAGACGGTCCATCTCGGCGAGGACCTGACCCTTGGTCACATAGTCCCCTACCTCCACGTTGATTTTGCGGATACGGCTGCCCTGCTGCGGCATGATATTGTTCACCACATAGGCCTCTACCGTAGAGGCGTAGGTGCTTTCCTGGGGAACGGTGCCGGCCTTGGCCACGGCCACCTCCACGCTCGGGGTTACCGCTGCAGCGGCTTGTTGCGTCTTGCCTTCATTGCTCTCACAGGCAACGGCCGTGAGGAGGGCAAGGATGATTGCCATTTTGCTTTTCATATCTCTTGACTTCTGTTATTCTTGGGTAAAATCGTAGCCCAGGGTTTGCTCCAGCGTGGCTTTGGCCACCATGAAGTTGTACACGGCCTGCGCGCTTTGCAGGCGGGTCTGGGTAAGGGTGAGTTCCGTGTTGTTCAGGTCCGTGAAGGTGGTTTTGCCCACTTCGTAGCTCTTGGAAGCGATGTCGTAGGCCTTCTCTGCACTCTTGAGCGCCTCGGAGGCGGCATCGTAGGTCTTCATGGCCGTGGACATGTTATTCAGGTTCTGGCGGATGCTGATGCGCAACTGGCGCTCCGTATTCTCCCGCTGGAGCTGGAGCTCATCGGCCTGAACGCGCGTTTGCTTGATGGTGTAATACCGTTGACCGCCGGAGAAGATGGGGATGGTCAGGGTAACTACCGCCGTACTGGACGGCAGCCATTTCCACTGGCTCAGGTTGAATTTGTCGCTCTGGGTGTAGTAGTTGTAGGTGAGCGAGAGGTTGAGCGTGGGAATATAGGCATATTGTTGCATGCGGATCTGGCGGGCCAGGATTTCCGCCTGGGTGGCCAGCTGACGGAGCTGGGAGTTCTTTTCCAGATCGGAATTTTCTCCTTCTGTCAGGTCCCGGAACATCGTTTCCGCATAATCGGACAGTTCTCCTTCAATGTCGATAGGAGTGTCCAGCGCGATGCCCATGACGGCTTTCAGCTGCCATAGACCCAGCCGGATGGCATTTTCCGCATTGTACAAGTTGGGGATGGCGGCGGCATAGGTGCTCTGGGCACGGGCCAGGTCCATGGCGGAGGCCTTTTGCACGTTGTAGCGGCTTTCCGTAAGCTTGAGGTTGTGGGCGGCGTTTTCCAGCACCGCGTTGTACACATCGTACGAAGCCTTGGCCATGAGGACGGCATAATAGGCCTGTTTTACGGAGGTGACGGTGCTCAGGCGGGATTCGCGGGCCTTCTCGATGGTGAGTTCCACCTGGTCTTTGGTGAGGCGGAGGCTCTCCCAGAGTTGCAGGTTCACCAGCTGCAGGGCGGCAGAGATGCTGAACTGCACCTGGTTGCGGCGGCCCATCTCGATGGGTTCGCTGCTGGTCCCACCGGTAGTCTCCGGGGCCACATACGGGATGAACGGCGTGTTGGTAGCATCGTACAGTTGCTGGATATAGTACATGATGGGCTCCAATACACCGCTCATCATGGAAGACATGCCCCCACTGCTACCGGAACTGCCGCTGTCGCCGGTGTCATCCGAGCCGAAGAATACCTTCTGCTTCTTGATGGCATAACTGTACATGCCGGTGGCACTGATTTGGGGGTAAAGGGCACCGTAGGCACTCTTCTTTGCGTATTTTTGACGCTTGATTTCCATATCGGCCACCTTGATGGAGGTATTTTCCGACAGGGCGATTTTAAGCGCGTCGTCCAGGCTCAGGACCAGCGTGGAATCTGCTTTTTCCGGGCTGGTCTCCTGGTATTGCGCCCATGCCTGCAAGGGAAGCAGTAACATAAGCGCCAGGATACATTTCTTCATAATTTACCAACTAATTAGGGTTGCAAATTTACTGCAAAAACTACGCCTGCGCAAATATTTTTTTCTATCTTTGTAACATGGAATATTTGGTAGTAAACTGGAACGTGGACCCGGCCATTCTGCGACTGGGTGGATTTGAGCTTCGTTGGTACTCGCTGCTCTTTGTCGGCGGGTTTATTTTGGGCTGGTTTATCGTAAAAGCCATGTTCAAGCGGGAGCGCATCCCGGAGTCCCTGCTGGACCCGCTCCTGTATACGATGCTCATCTGCACCATCGTGGGCGCCCGTCTGGGCCATTGCATCTTCTATCAACCGGACTATTACTTTGGTTCCTGGGAAGGTTTCTGGGAAATCTTCATGCCCTGGAAAGGCGGTCTGGCCAGCCATGGCGGCACCATCGCCCTAATTCTGGGCATGTGGTGGTATGCCAAAAAGTATGGCCCCGCCCATGACTTCGACTTTTTGTGGATGGTGGACCACGTGGTCATTCCCATCGCATTTGCAGCATGTTTCATCCGCCTGGGAAACCTCTTCAACTCAGAGATTTACGGCGCACCCACTTCCCTGCCCTGGGGCTTTGTGTTCGAGCGCAACGGAGAAACCGTTCCCTGCCATCCGACGCAGCTGTATGAGGCACTCACCTATCTGCTGCTGGGCCTGGGGCTCGTCGCCCTGTACAAGTGGGGCCTGGACAAGACCTACCGCGGCACCTACTTCGGAATTTTCTTCATCGTCTGCTTCGGCAGCCGCTTCCTTATCGAGTTCGTCAAGAACGACCAGGTGGACTTTGAAGCGGGCATGCTCCTGAACATGGGCCAACTGCTGAGCATCCCCTTCGTCCTGCTGGGTATCGGCGTCCTGATATACGCCTACGTGAAAAAAATCCCCGCCCGCGCCGTTCACCCGGAAAAAGGTTCCCCCAAAAAAGAACCCACCCACTTCGCCCACGCAAAGTAGCGGGTTTGGTCCCCGGCATAGCACATTGCCGCTGGCTGGTAACGTACTGATAATCAATAATATACTAAAAATCCTCGGCTCTATTTGCGCCGAGGATTTTCTGTAAACAACTGATATACAGCGTGTTATTGACCAGCCCTATTTAGGGCATTAGTCCTGAATGGCAGCGATGCCGGGGAGGATCTTGCCTTCGATGGCTTCCAGCATGGCGCCGCCGCCGGTGGAGACGTAGCTCACCTTGTCGGCGTAACCCATCTGGGTAACGGCAGCCACGGAGTCACCGCCGCCCACCAGGGTGTAGGCACCCAGCTTGGTGGCTTCGGCCAGGTCCTCGGCAATCTGCAGGGTACCCTTGGCGAAGTTAGGCAGCTCGAAAACACCCACGGGACCGTTCCAGAGGATGGTCTTGGAGCTCAGGATGATCTTCTTCCAGTTCTCCAGGCTCTCGGGTGCGGCATCCATGCCTTCCCACTCGTCCGGAATTTCGCGGATGGGGAAAATCTGGCGGGGCGTGTCGTTGTCGAAGCTCTGGCCGCAAACGGTAGCGACAGACAGGGACAGGTTGACACCACGCTCCTTGGCTTCCTTCATGATCTCGAGTGCATCGGGAATGAGATCGTCCTCATGCAGGGACTGGCCGATCTTGCCGCCCTGGGCCTTGATGAAAGTATAACCCATACCGCCACCGATGATGAGGTTGTCTACCTTGCCCACGAGGTTCTTGAGCACGGCCAGCTTGGAGCTCACCTTGGAGCCGCCGATGATGGCGGTCAGCGGACGCTGAGCGTTCTTGAGCACATTGTCGATAGCCTTGATTTCGCCTTCCATCAGGTAGCCGAACATCTTGTCATTGGGGAAGTACTCGGCGATGAGGGCGGTTGAACCGTGTGCACGGTGTGCAGTGCCGAAAGCATCGTTGATGTAGCAGTCGGCATAGCTGGCGAGGGTTTTCACGAACTCCTTCTGGGAGGCCTTCACGGCAGCCTTGGCGGCTTTCTTCTCCTCGTCGGTGGCATCCTCTGCCAGGCCGCGGGGTTTGCCTTCTTCCTCGGCATAGTAGCGGAGGTTCTCCAGCAGGAGGGCCTCACCGGGCTTCAGGGCATCGGCCTGTGCCTTAGCCTTCTGGCAGTCGTCGGCAAACTGTACGGGAACACCCAGGCATTCGCTTACGCGGCCCACAATGTGCTTGAGGGAGAATTTGGGGTCCACCTTTTTAGGACGTCCCAGATGGGACATGATAATAAGGGAACCTCCCTCTGAGAGCACCTTCTTGAGGGTGGGCATGGCACGGCGGATACGGGTATCGTCCGTGATTTCGAAGTTTTCGTTCAGGGGAACGTTGAAGTCTACGCGTACGATGGCTTTCTTGCCTTTGAAGTCGTACTTGTCAATGAATTGTTGCATAAATTATAGTGTATAAAAACTTTCCAACTTACAAATTTAACAATCTTTGCACGATTTTCAAAGAAGGGAGACCTTTAGCGTTTAAGGCGCACAAAGATACTCAGCGGCAGCACCTTCCCGAAAGCGTCATTGAAGGCCAGTTCGCCGGAAGTCATATCGCGGAACTGGTTTTTAAAGGCCTCACGCACCACGGTTTCCCCCAGGGCGGCGCTGTAGCCGTTGGAATAAAGATTGAGTACCATGAAGGCATCCCGCTCGGAAAGGATGGCGGCGACGTTTTGCAACAGGCCAAACAGCAGCTCGTCCAGCTTCCACTTTTCCCCGTCCGGACCGTGGCCGTAAGCCGGCGGATCCAGGATGATGCCATCGTATTTGTTGCCGCGCTTGGCTTCCCGTTTGGCGAACTTGAGGGCATCTTCCACCACCCAGCGAATCCCGTCCAAGCCGCTGCGTTCCATGTTCTCGCGGGCCCAGGTGACCACCTGGCGCACGGAGTCCAGGTGCGTGACATCGGCCCCGGCGCATTTGGCGGCGAGCGATGCCGCCCCTGTATAGGCAAAGAGATTGAGCACCTTGGGAGCAGGGAGGCCGTTGGCTTTGTGGATACGGCCCAGGCGGCACGTTTCCTTGTAGATGAATTCCCAGTTGGGAGCCTGCTCCGGGAACACGCCCACGTGCTTAAAAGACGTCAGGCCCAGCCGGAGGCTCAGGTGCAAGTCGCTGGCGGCATGGGTTTCCGGGTCCGGTTCCCCGTTGTAGGCAATGCTCCACTGGTCGTCCATCTTTTTGGACTTGTTCCAGGTGCCGCTGTCCTCCTTACCGGCCTTGCCAAAACCGGCGCCGGGCAGGAAGGTCACATGGCTCAAGCGTTTCCACTCTTGCTCGGGCATGGAGGGCGTCCACAGGGCCTTGGGCTCCGGTCTTCTCAAAACATATTTGCCAAAACGCTCCAGCTTTTCGCCGTTGCCACTGTCCAGCAGTTCGTAGTCTTTCCAATACTGCGCAGGGAATTCTACCGCCATAACTCAGATATTTTTGCAAAGATAGTTATTTTTGAAGAGACGCCGTGTCGATAAAAAGTATTATCTTTATTACCTCAAACACCTGCTATGAAAAAAATACTGCTCTCTGCCGTCGTGCTGCTTTGCGGAATGTCGGCCTTTGCACAGGTTCAGTGGGGGCCGTGGGTATCGGAGGCCCGCGAAGACGCCCTCAGTATCCTTTGGGTAAGCGAACGCCCGGGCATGGCCTGGGTGGAACGCGAAGACGGGTCCCGCGTGTGGGAAACCTTTGCCGGACGGCGCATCTTCCGGCGGCTGCACTGCATCCGGCTGGAGGGCCTGCAGCCCGGGGAAACCGTGCGCTACCGCGTAGGCGGGGAAAACCTGGAGGACGATTCCAACGCCCGCAAACCCAAGTTCGGCACGGGCTATGCGGACACCTGGCACAGCGTCCGGAGTTTTGACGCAGCGGCCCCGGACTGCCGCTTCTCCGTGTTCAACGACATCCATCTCCGTACCCGGGAGTACAGTACCCTGGCCGCGGGAGTAGACCCTTCCACCACCCACTTCCTCTTCCTGAACGGGGACATCGCCACTGCAGGCAACTATGTGCTGGATTCACTGGTACGGTATGAATTGGCGCCGCTGGGCGCGCTCCAGGCGCAGCTTCCGGTGCTCTTTGGCCGCGGCAATCACGAGGGCCGCGGCAATGCCGTCGAGCTGGTGGCCGATATCTTCCCCAACCGCACGCCGGCCCCCTTCTACTATACCTTCCGCCAGGGCCCGGCCGCCTTTGTGGTATTTGACGGTGGAGAAACCGGGCACGACCGCTCCATCCTGTTCAGCGGCTCGGCCGTGTACGAAGAGTATCTGAACCAGCAACTGGAATGGGCCCGTAAAGCCCTGCTGGAGCCGTCCTTCTTCTACGCGCCCGTCAAGATATGCCTCCTGCACGTGCCCATGATCGACCACTCGGACAAGAGCGACTATCTGCTGCAGCGCTGGCTCAACCAGCACTTCATGCCCCTGCTGAACCAGGTGGGCATCGACCTGATGATCGGGGCCGACCTTCACGAATTCATGTACTGCGAGCCCGGCACCATGGACAACAATTTCCCCATCATGGTGAACGACGACGCCCGCCGCCTGGACGTTTATACGGACGGAAAAAGCATCACCCTCCACATGTGGAATGCGAAGGGTGAGCTGGAGTTTGAAAAAGAGATTACGCGCTAGCCTTCCACCTCCAACGAGTCGGAAGAGCGGCTTTCGGGTCGATAAGAGCCACCGGAAGCGGCGTGCAGCAGCGCCTCCAGGTTAGCGACGATGGCCTCTGAAAGATCCTTGTCGCCGTACTGCTTGCAAACGTCGGAGACATAGAGCAGCATACGGCTGGCGCTCTCGAACTCGTGGGAGCCAAGGGACCCCCATTCCAGGTAGAAGCGGGCGGTTTCCGTGAGCTGATCCCCGAAGCGGGCCACCAGGTCGCGCGCCTTCTCCACATCGCCCAGATAATAGTAGTTCTCCACCATCTGCGCCACCATATAGTCGTTGCCGGTGAACCCGACGGGAATGCTCTCCAGCGGGAAATTCTCCTCCGGGAAGTTCTCCTGGCACATATCCATGATCTCCAGGGCCTTCTCGTCCTCTTCTGCGTCGATGAGCGCGTTGGCCACCGTCAGGAACAGCTGCCGCTGCGACAGCACACCCAGGAAGGTGTACATGTTCTGGTAGTCCACAAAGTAGTCCGTGCGTTTGAGGGCATCCCACTTGTACTTGGTCTTGAAGTCCTCGTACAGCTGCAGGGCATCCACCACCTTGCCGGCGTCCGTAGTGCTGATCTTGTTGCGGATGGGCGTAAACCGATAGGAGAAGCCGTCGAACATCAGGTAATCCTTGATGCCCACATTCAGGTCGCCGCCCATGTTCAGCAGGTTCAGCGGACGGTCCCATTCATAGTTGGACAGGAAGTCCAGCAAGAACAGCTCCGGCTTGGAAAGGTAGTTCTTGTCCTTGGACATGGTGAGCATGATCTGCTCGGGAATCTCATCGGCGAATTTTTCCGGGACGATACCGTATTTGAGGCAGTTCTCCTTGTTCACCGGAATCACCAGATTGCGGGCGCAGATGAAATCCAGCTTGCGGCCGCTCTCCAGCGGAACCTTCATCTTGGGATCCTTGAACACGTCCATCACGTCCGACAGCAGCATGGGTGAGCCGTCGTCATAGGCAATGTACACGAACTCGTTGGTGCCGTACAGGTACTGCTCCTGCGAAACCGTCAGTTTGAGCGGTTTGCTCTCGTTGCAGGCCCATTTCATCTGGTCGATGTACCAGTCCGTTCCCAGCAGCGAGGTATTCACCACGCGGACGTCCGTGCGCACACCCTCGATTTCCTGGGCGTACCACAGCGGGAAGGTATCGTTGTCTCCGTGCGTCACCAGCAGGCCGTTCTCCCCTACCGAGTTCAGGTAGTTCCAGGCCATCTCCGGCGCCGTATAGCGGTTGGAACGGTCGTGGTCGTCCCAGTTCTGGGCAGCCATCAGCACCGGCACAAGCAGGCACAGGGCCGATACCCCTCCGGCGACGGCCGAAGCAGGCACCTTCTTGGAGGCCGCACTCAACCACTGGTACAGGGCCGCCACGCCCAGGCCGATCCAAATGGCGAACATATAGAACGACCCGGCATACGCATAGTCACGCTCACGCACCTGATAAGGCGGCTGATTCAGATACAGGACGATGGCGATACCCGTCATAAAGAACATCAGGAATACCAGCCAGCTGCCACGCTTGTCTTTGTCGTACTGGAACACCAGGCCCAGCAGGCCCAGCAGCAGCGGCAGGAAGAAGTAATGGTTCTTGCCCTTGTTATCCCGCAGCGGCGCCGGGGCGTCCGACTGGTCCCCCAGGCGGAATTCGTCCAGGAAGCCGATGCCGCTCTCCCAGTTGCCGTCGAAGATATTGCCCGGCAGCGGGGAATGGATGTCGTTCTGGCGGCCCACAAAGTTCCACATGAAGTAACGCCAGTACATCCAATTGAGCTGATAGTCAAAGAAATAGGCCATATTGGCCCCAAAGCTGGGCTTGCGGTGCTTGGCACCCTTTACACGCGTGCCCTTCCCCTGCGTATAAGTCTGGTAAAAGTCGATATAGCGGGAATCGGCCCCGGACCACATGCGCGGGAACAGCATTTTGCCTTCCGGCAGATAAGCGGCGTCTGCAGGTGCCTCCGCCTTCACGTATTTACCATTGAGCGGGGCCCAGTACTTGTCCTGCTTGAGGTCGTACGGGGCATCGAAATACTGCCCGTACACCAGCGGCGTAGAGCCGTACTGCTCACGGCTCAGGTAGCGTACCAGCGTGTACGGATTATCGGGCTGATACTCGTTGGTAGGCGTTTTGACGCTGGAACGGATAATCACCATGGAGAACAGCGAGAAGCCGATCACCAGGGTGGTGACGCACAAGGTCACCGTGTTCCAGAACACCTTGCCCTTCTTGAGCGTTACAAACAGTAGCCAGAAGCAGAGGACCAGCAAGCCCACCAGGAAAAACAGCGCACCGGTATTGTACGGCAGGCCAAAACCGTTTACAAAAATCCGGTCGAAGAAAGCCGCCAGTTTGGGCAGATAAGGGATAAAGAGGTACACCAGCAGGAACTCGATTACCACGCCGATGGCAAAAATGCCCACCAGCTGCTTGAAAGGCAGCTTTTTCCCTTCGTTCATGCGATAGTAATACATGAACACGAAGGCCGGAATGGTCAGGAGGTTCAGCAGGTGCACGCCGATGCTCAGGCCCATCAGGAAGGCGATGAGCACAATCCAGCGGCGGGCATGGGGTTCATCGGCATGGTCGTACCATTGGCACATGGCCCAGAAGACCAGCGCCGTAAACAGGGACGACATGGCATAGACTTCGCCTTCTACCGCACTGAACCAGAAGGTATCGCTGAAGCAGTAGGCAAGGGCACCCACGGCGCCCGAGCCGAAGATGGCTATCGCCTGACCGATGGAGATCTCTCCGCTCGCTTCGCTCGGTCGAGATGACAAAGAAGCGTTAGCGACAGGTCGAGATGACAAGGTGCTGCTGGCAGCCGGTCGAGATGACAAAATCCTTTTGGCAAAAAAGACGATGGTGAAGTAGAGCAGGAAGATGGTGAGGGCGCTCAGGATGGCGTTCATGGCATTCACGGCCACGGCAGCATGCTCCGGCTTTACCGGAATGGTGAAAAAGCGCGCGACCAGTTGGAACACCGGGTTTCCCGGAGGGTGTCCCACCTCCAGTTTATAGGACGATGCAATAAACTCTCCACAGTCCCAGAACGAGGCCGTGGGTTCTATGGTGGACAGATAAGTGACCAGGGACACCGCCAACACGGTGAGCGCCACTATCCAGTTCCATTTCTTAAAAACCTTCTGATTCATAGTCACAATACAGTAAGCCTGCAAAGTTAGCAAAAACTTCGCAGGCTTACAATAACAGACTTATTAATAGGTTAGTCGTAAACCAATTCAAACTCATCCACCCACAGCGTACTGCCACGGCCACCGGTGAAATAGTCTCCCAGCGAACTGGAGGAAGCCACAATCACCAGATACTTGGGCGTACGGCTGCTCCGGTACTCCAGCGGGAGGTCGAAGGAAACATACCCGTCCGTGCTATCCGACAGGTTATATCGACCATAAGCGATAATCGCCGGATCCCTGTCGAAATCGACATAGGTGGCAGTGGAACTGATCACATGGAACTGGTCGTCCCAGTCGGTAAGGGCCACCACGATGTGTCCGTTGTCCGGCTGTCCGATGAGGCTGGCATGAGTGTCATCGGCATCGGTCACTGGCGTGGACTTGTAGGCGGCATAGCCTTTCATCGACACGGGTTTTCCCGTGAACGGAAGGCCCCAGGCCAGTTCTGCGCCCATTCCCTGCAGTTTTACGAACTGCCCGATGAACACGCTGCCGGCGGCAAATTTCACTACGGCGAAGCTGCTCTCCATGCGGCAGGCTTTCTTGCCGGGACCGGAAACCGCCACAAAGTCCTCTTCCGGCGTGGTGGCGCTTCCGGTAAAAGAGGCCGTGGCCTTGTTGGCCGAATCCCACACCTGCACGCCACCCTCCTTCCAGGGATTCCAGACTTTTCCGTTGGCATGCCAATCGTCAAAATTCAAATTCTCCGGCTGGATGGCTTCCGCCGTTACAAAGGACATCGGGGCCGATACTTCCTCGCCGTCCCGTACGCGGCACTCGTAGGCCGTACCCGGCGTCAGCCCCGTCAGGCGGGCGGTAATTCCCACGCCGGCCACAGTGACATCCGTCGCAGACGTCCAGTTTGCGTCACTGGTTTTCCGATATTCGATATTCACCTGGGAGCCGTCGGAGGCAAAAACACCGCGCACCCGGGCGGAATAGCAATGGGCGTCCACCTCACTCACGGAGGTGTTCACCCGCAGTTGCAAGGCCTTAAGAGACCACTCAACTATCTCGGAATTACTCATTTCCACATAGAAACGCCGTTCCAGGACACAGTCCAGCGTCATGGGGAACGAAACAGCCCGCGTGGAAAAGGTCAGGTGCTGTACATTGCTTTCGTATCCGGTGGTACTCACAATGCGGGAGCCCTCGGCTTCCAGTTTCATGTCCTCGATGGTAACCTGGGCCAGCGGCTGGGTATCGGGCAGATACACATATACGCTCTTCGTCTCCAGGTTGAAACGCGCCTCGTGAACCTGTCCGGTGCAACGCACATAACGCTCGATGGGCTGGGTGGCCGTAATGGTCCACTCGTAGTCCTGATAGGTATGCAGCACCGCCTTAATCGGCTGGGTCAGGTCCAGATACTCCCCGATATCGGAACAGGTGGCCATTTCCGACAATTCGCACGCATTCACCTTTACATGGCTCATATCGGCCCATTCCTGCAGGACGATGGACACCTCGCGCGTCGTCGGATTGATATTCACCTCCTTCGCATCCTCTAAGTCCAACGCCACGATGTTCCCCACCACCTTGGGATAATCCAGGTCATTGGGGAAAACACAACTGACGGCCAACAGGCCGGCAATGACTATATGTATCCAGCGTTTTACCATATGTAGAAATGCGCGCCGAAACGAATGGCCAGCAGGTCGATTTGGAGGCCGGTGCCCAGGCTGTTTCCGGAACTGGTTTTCACCTGGTTTTCCGTCTGTTTCATAATCTTCCACGTAAAGTCCAGCAGGCCTACGGACACCTCAAAGTCAAAATTCTCGTGCACAAAGAAACAGATGCCCGGGTCCAGCCGGAGGGCCAGTTTCCAGTTGGTGTTGTAGGTTCCGTGCTTCATGTCTTCCTCGGTCTCGTACAACATGCTCTGGGTAAAACCGCCGTTGAGCGTACCCTCCACAAACCAACCGAAGATACGGCTGCCCATGAACGGCACATAATAGCGGACGCCCGCTGCCAGGGAATAAGCCTGCCGTTTGTAATGCTGTCCGGTGATATCCAGGCCCAGCTCCTCCGACAGGTGGAGCGATGCATTGTTCAGGTCCACCCCCAGCCACGAATACTCAAAACGGGCTACCACGCTCACGTTATTGGCCCAGAAATACTCGAAGGAAGGAGAGACGCCGATGGTCCGGTAACCGCCTTGCAGGTCCCCGATGTACTTGGAGAGCACGGTGTAGCCTTCGGAGTCACCCAGGTTGAACTTTCGCCAGGATGCACTGATGCCACCGCCAAAGCTGCCTTTGGGAATAAAGATTTTGTTCTTCCCCGCAAAACCGCGGGTAAACTTCTCCTGGGCCTGTCCCGGAAGAGCGAGACAGGCTGCCAGAAGGAGTATAAAGAGCTTTTTCATGCTTACAAATTACGATAGCCTACTAATTGACGGTCGGCCTCGGAGAGCTGTCCGGCGTCATAGACCAGGGAGAGTTCATCCAACCAGAGGGTGGAACCTTTACCGCCGGTGAAATAGTCACCCAGGCGGGAAGCGGCGCCCACAATGACCACGTACTTGGGCGTACGGGCGTCGCGGTACTGCAGCGGGAAGGTGAATTCCACATACCCATTGGTGGCCACGTTGGAAGTGAAGTCGCACATGGCGATGATGGAAGGATCGTTATCCTGCAGGAACACCTTGTTGGAGGTGTTTACCCGGAACTTGGCACTCCAGTCGCACAGATACATCTTGATGGAGCAAGCATCCATATCGCCCTTGGCTACCCCATAAGGGTTGTCTTCGGCAAAGTCGATGGCCTTAGGGCTGTATTTGTAATAGCCATGCAGCGCCACCGGGCGGGAAGAGAACGGGATACCCCAGTCCAGTTCCGCACCTACGCCGGATACTTTCACAAAGTCGCCGATATAGATGTTACCGGCGGCGAATTTGGTAATAACCACCACCGTCACCGAGGTACTTTCCATCCGGGCGGCCTTGCCGTGCACCACATCGGACTCTTCCGGCGTGGTGGGAACCGTGCCGAAACTGGCGGTACCCCCGTTGGCCGAATCCCATACGCGGCTGGAAGAATTGGCCCCCGGATACCAGGCGCTGCCATCCTTGTACCAATCGTCAAAATTCAGGTTGGGAATGGTCCCTGCCGATGCAGTTGTGAAGTTCACTTCGCGGGTCTCTTCTTCCTTGTCGGTCTTTACGCGGAACACATAAGCGGTAGAGCCCTGCAAACCGTAGAGTTCGGCACTGAAGGTGGCAGCCGCATCGTTGTAACTCACTGAGCCAGTATAGTCGGTCCATTCGGCATCGCCGGCCTTCTTCCACTGGAAGCGGAGGCCGGAAGGACGTCCTTCGGTAAACCAGCGGCCGTTGAGGATGGCGAAGCCGGCCCACGGTTTCACGGTAGTAGCCTCGGCATCGACCGGTGACGTTACAGACAGCACCACGGTGGCAGCGCTGTAGCGGTTGCGCGTGTCAATCACATCCAGGCTGAGCAGGTAATCACCCATGGGAAGACCGGGCAGGAAAGGTCCCAGGTCGATAGATGTTGCCGTGGCACCATAATCGACGGAAGAGGCACTGATGCCCAAATCGTCCAGAGCGGAAACCGTAGCGGAGGGAGCCTCTACCAGCTGGATAAACTGCGGCAGGCCGGCTTCCAACAAATTGGTTTCGCTGTGGCTCAGCGTAAGGGATTTGATGCCCTTGGGAGCGCTGAAGTTCACCACTCTGTGGCAGTTCTCCTCGCCCTTTTTGGCACTGATGCCACCGGCCAGGTCAAAACCGTCGCCGGCCATGGACGGCAGTTCATCACCGGAGAAGTCCAGGTTCAGGGTATAGTATTTCTCATTCATGGAATCATCCACCAGCACACGCAGCATGGAAGCTCCGGCCCGCGCCTTTGTCGTGTCAAAGGCGAACTTTAAATGATAGTGCTGGCGCGGCTCCACATTCTCGATGGTCACAGGACCTACGCTGTACGGAGTACCCTGGGTATTTACCATGGAGAGTTCCCATTGCAAGGTCGATGCTGCTATATAACCGGTTTTGGCAAGGTTGCCATTGGTATTGCTGAAAACCAGGGATTCCTGGTTTTCGTTGGTTACCGTCACCCGATAAGTGGTGAAGTAGCTTCCGGTTTCCGCATCGAACTCGGCGGTGATCATGGTACGGGCGAGCGAGGCGGTAAGCGTCACCTCGGTGGTGCGGTCGGGCTGGACGTGAGCCACGGTCTCCCCTTCGTAACGGGGCGTGTTCCAGCTCACATTCGCATCCGGGCCGGACACGGCTTTTACATTGTAGTCCCCTACCGTGAGGGTCAGCGGCTCATCGGCCAGGGTCTGATAATCGGCCACCTGTACCGTTTCGCCGCCCAATACCGGCGTGATTTCCAGCGAGAAGGCGGAGACGGGTTCACCGGCCTCGGCCTTTACCACCGGAGTCACAGCCAGGTCGGCAGACAGGCGCACGGAAAGGAAGCCCTTTCCCTGCGGCCGGTCCACCTCGCGCGTGCAGGCTATCAGCGCCAGCAACGCGAGCAGGCTCAACTTGGTTTTCATAGGACTACTCAGCATAGAATACGACTGCTTTTTCCAGGTTCTGGCCCTTGCTATCCGTCACCTTCAGGGTAAAGGTGTGATTCGAACCGCTTGTCGGCGAATAGACGGCAATCAGCGGAACCAGTTGGGACAGGGAGAAGTCTACATGGGTCTGGTTTTCAAGCGCATCACCCGCAGGAATCATCTGACCCAGGGCCGTGATGATTGCATCGTCATTGATAAGATCCATCGTGAACGGCGTGCTGGGGCTGTACGTATAACTGGCGCCTGCCAAAGCTGCGATGGTTTCTCCCAGGATATAGGAGTCCACATCCACCACAAAATCCTTGATGCCTTCCGGTGCTTCGATTACAATTTCCACATCCATGGTTGCCGCAATGGGCGTAGGGGCAAAGGTGGGATTCGCATCCCAAGTCATCGTGGGAGCGGTAGAAGGCTGCGGGTCGCCACCGGGCTCGTCGCCAGGGTCATCACCAGGGTCGTCGCCGGGCTCATCGCCGCCATCCACGGGAACTTCTTCCCAACCGGGCACCACCACGGAACTCTCACGGTCATTTAAGGTAGGGTCGATGGTAATGATGACCCCACTCATCTGACCCGTCACGCGGGCATCCAGAGAGACAATATGATGGTCTTGCGCGGCGTAATCGGAAATAATAAGTTCCGAATGGCTCTCGCTATTGTCCATGGCACGATAACCGTCCACCTTGATGCGGAGCGGGGCCACGGAGAAATAACCGGCCTTGTCTTCCACATCCTCGGTAGCCGAGGTCCAGGTAAGCGTCCTCTCAGCGACATCGGGGGCATCCCAGGAGGATGCGTTAGTGACAACGATGGAATACGAAGTGAGTTCGTTCTTGAAATTGTCGCTCAAGACAAAACTCACCTTCATGTTCTGGAGGCGGACGGTCACGTTCACCGGCGTGAGTTCATCCACGCGAATCGTAAAATTGGCGGTGCCTCTGTAATACGGCAAGTCCCAGGCGGCGTGACGGAATTCGGGCGAAGCAACAGTGATGGTATAATCCCCGCTTCCGAGCGAGACGGTTTGCGGAATGTCGATGTAGCGGTCATAGTGCTTGACCCAGCCATCCGACGGGCGCTCGATGTCCACCACAAAGTCGGCCAGGACATCATTGGCCTTGGTCATATAGACTCCCTCCTGCTCGATGGTAAGGGAGAGTTTGCCGTTACCCTCCGGCAACGTGTTTTGGGTCCCGCAGGCTGCCACGGTGGCAGCGGCTGCAATAATATAGAGTATCTTTTTCATAATCGATTATTCATAAACGAGTTCCACATTGTCCACGTAAAGGGCATTGCCGCAATAAATCTTATGTGTCCCGGAAAGGGTGGATACATCGGACAACTTCCGGGCGCCCTCTCCGCCTTGCTTGGATGAGCGGATGCTGATACGAAGGCTGGCAGCCTTCTGGTTAGTAACAGTATAAGTAATGGGAACGCGGACACGTGTCCAGGCATCTACAGCTTCGGTTTGGTCGTTCTTTTCGCCACGGCCAATCATGTTACCGGAGGAATCCAGCACCTGGACCAGCACGTAATACGCCGCTCCATTCGGGTTGAAACGATGCATGAATTCCAGGGCATCAGGACGGCTGGTAAACGCGTGACCATTGGTAGTCTTAGCCCAAGAACCTTTATTCTGATTATTGGCAGCTCCGAGGAATATTTCTCCAGGATAATTGGTGTCACCATGACTGATTTCCGAAGCCATGCTATTTCCCATATACACCGTTGCCAGCATGACACTGTTTCCGGAAAAGGAACCGGATTTGAAGACGGCTACGCAAGGATAAGTCTTGTAATCCTGATAGGCAGTGGCAACGCTGCTGCTTTCAATGGTCTGTAGTGCATTTACGCCCCACCAGGCGCTGGAAGCATTGTTGTACAACTGCCACCAGGTAACTTTAAAGTCACTGGCCCAGGTCACTGGTGTTGTATAGCTTTGGGCCGTAATATCCTCAAACCCATTGTTCCCCACCTGCAGGTCCGCCTCTGTAGTGAAGGTGCCGGCAGTAGCACTGGCGCGGTCCGTCAGGTGCAGGGGCACCACACGGAAGCGGTAGGCCGTAGCAGGATCCAGGCCGGTGATATCGCCAAACTGGACGGTGTTGCCACTCACGGAAACGGCGGCTTTCTCGCTGCTCCAGGTAATGCCATCCGTGCTCCACTGCAGGCCCAGGACGGCACCGTCAGGAATCTGGCTTACGCCTGCCATCGTAGCAGTGACGCCGGTCATCCTCTTGGCCCAGATGTTCACGCTGGGGATATTCACGGTGGCGGCAAACGGCGTTACATTCAGCGAGAAGCTGCCACTAGTGTGTTGACCGACGCCATCGGTGAGCGTGAAAGTAAAGGAGGCTGCTCCAGCCGCGCCGCTCGCAATCATCTGGTTCACCAGGCCGCTGAAGTCCACATAGCCCAGGTTGCTGGTTTCACCCGCCATCCAATCAAGGCCGGCGTTAATCAAGTTCTGCCTGTTGGAGCCAGATACCGTCACCAAATCCACGTCCGGAAGGTTTACAAAGGCCGATTCCGTATGCAGCGTCATGCTGCTGATGTGGGTGCTGGCGCCGGTGCTGAGGGTAAGGATAGCGTCGTTCACGGTTTTGACAAAACCCGTGTTGTAACTAGAAGAATAGACACCGCTCTTATCGCCGTTGAACACGAAATAAGGGTCACCTGCAGGCAAGGCCGCCTCTCCGATGATTTCCTTTACGGTGATGGTTTCTACGCTACGGTCTACCGATACGTTCACGGTGAGTTCACCGTCACGTCCGGCGGCATCCACCTGGAAAGTCACATTGTCGTTGGGCAGATACTCCGCCGCATCGCTCTTGTAGTACTTCCACTCGTTGGAAAAGAGCTGTGCATATACCTCCAGATACAGGTCTCCGCCGGGGATATAACCGTATCGGCTTTCGTTCCGGACAAACTTCACCTGCTTTTTGGTGTAGCGGGAATGACGGACTACCACGTACGCGTCTTTATAAGAGGTAAGGAGGTTGTTTCCTTGCTCCACGCGCATGCGTACATTTGCCAAACGGGCGACAGCCTCCACATGGTCCGGCTCTCCCCCGTTTTCTACATAGCCATGCACGGTAAATTCTTTCTCCGCCAGGAAATAGGGCTTGTTAAAGCCCGCTCCCAGGGTGTCGCCATGTTGGGCCACCAGGCGGAAATCGCCGGCATTCAGTTTAAGGGTCGTGTCTTTGGCCTGGGCATAGGTGTCACGATACAAGCGCAGGGCATTCGCGTTGTATATCTCCACCTCAAAATCGTCCAGGGACGGAAGATCGCCCAATTCAGATTTCGTTTCCGGGCTCTCCTGGGACAGCGAGAACCGGATAGCGCCTTCCGTTGGCGACTCTCCGTTCTGTAGCTGTTCAGCGGTGCATCCCGCCATCAAGAAGAGCAGCAGGACACCCGGCAAGAAAAAGTTTTTCATTTTTTTATCTTTCTTAAAATTCTTTATTTTGCAATTCGGCGCAAAAGTACGACAAAAAAAGAACTTTTTGTGCGCAAAAATTCGCTACTATTATTCAATATTTCCTCTTTTACGCACTATTGTGGAAAAATTGCTTAACTTAGCGGAAGAATCGCATATAAATTGCTATGGCTCACAACGAAAGACTTAATCAACAAAGGCTCGAAAGCCTCCAGATGTCCAACTTCGATTTAACCCGGACCGAATGGATGGAACAGTTCGGGGAAGATCTCCTCGTCCTGCATAATCCCCATTTCAATGTGAACTGGGAACCTTATAGGATGAAGTATGTTCTTGTGGCCATTTGCCATGAAGGCAGTGGGTTTGGGGCCGTGAACCTGCGTTCGTTCCGTCTCCAGAAAAATACCCTCATCATTGTGCTGCCCTCCCAGATTATTCAGTCCTATGAGGTGAGCGCAGACTTCAAAGGCTCCTTCATCCTTATTTCGGAGCGCTTGCTTTCCCTTCTGGGCCAGGGTGAAGCCTACCTGTTTTATAAAAACGCGGAAACCCATCCCCTCTACCAGCTGGACGATGGAATGGCGGGCGTTCTCCTCTCCTATCTGGACCTGTTACACAAACTGCTGCAGATTCAGCATTCCCAGCCCAACCTGGAAGAGGCTATCCACTTGCTTAACAAGCTGTTTTTCGTGCTCATGGGCCGGATTACCCATGCATCGACAAGCGGAACCGAAAATCCGCTCCGGGAGAATGAGGTCATGATGCAATTCCTGCAGCTGGTAAAACTCAACTACCGTGAGCACCACGACGTAGGCTTCTATGCCGATAAAATGAACATCTCGGCCAAATACATGACTACGCTCATCAAGAAGGCCAGCGGGAAATCGGCCCTCCAATGGATTGAAGATTATGTCATTCTGGATGCCAAGGCGCAGCTGTCCTCTACTGTGAATACCATCCAGCAGATTACCTTTGACCTGAATTTCCCTTCCCAGTCCCTGTTCTCCCGCTATTTCAAAAGGGCAGTAGGAATGTCCCCGTCCGACTACCGGGACTCCCTGAGGGTGTACCAGATAGCCAGACAGGAACAATAGGGCAATTGCCTTTAGAGGCTATTTCAGCGCAAGAACGGCGTCACAGACCTCCCCTACCGTCTTGGGGAGCGGCTGGCCGTCCGGGAAGCGGACCTGAAACTTTTCTTCTGCAGCCAGAGCCAGCAGCATCATGGTCAGGGAGTCGATACCCAGGCCACGGACCAGCTCCGTGTCATAGCCAACATTAGTGAGGTCCGTGTTGGGACGGATAACGGCAATGATTTCCTTGAGGCCGTTCAGGATTTCTTCCTTGCTCATACGCGGGCGACTTTCATGCTTCCGGTGCGCTTGAAATCTTCCGTGCGCACGGTGACTTTACGGATTTGGTGCGTGGAAGGCAGTGTAGCGTTCACCTTGTCCACCAGGGCGTGCATATAGGCCTCCACTTCTTCGAACGGTTTGCCGTCGAATGCGGGCATCAAAGGAAGAATCTCAATGGCAATCACCTGAGTGCCGTTGAGTTCGTCCTCCTTCACCATGGCGTCGCGCACACACGGATCGGCATAGAAGGGCTCTTCCAGGCTTTCCGGGCTCACGTTCTCGCCGTTGGGCAGGATAATGAGGTTCTTGATACGGCCGGTGATGTACACAAAGCCTTCGTCGTCCATGCGGCAAAGGTCGCCGGTGCGGAACCAGCCGTCCTCGGTAAAGGCCTCAGCAGTGCGAGCAGGATCCTTGTAGTAGCCGGAGAAGAGGTTATCGCCCTTGATGAGCAGCTCGCCATCCACCAGTTTGGCTTCCTGGCCGGGATAGATACGGCCGATGGACGTGGGCTTCTCCACGGCATTCGCGTTGGCGGAGGTGAGGTTGGCGCTTTCCGTAAGGCCATAGCCGAAGGTGAATTCCACACCCAGCTTGGTGAAGATATCCACCAGGCGCGGCGGCACATTGGCGGCACCGGAGATGATGAGCCGGAGCGAACCGCCCAGGAACTGCGGACCATACATTTTCACCAGGCCGCTCAGGATATCGCAAATGCCCGGCACAATCACCAGGATGGTGGGTTTAATCATGGGGAATTTGCCGATGGTGGCCTTCATATCCTCGCAGGTGTGCATGAGGTTGCCGGTATAGAAGCAGCCGGAGAGGCCGGCGATGGCGCCGAACACGTGGCTGAGCGGCAGGATGGCGATATAGCGGTGTACGCCGATCACCTTGCCCGGCTTGAAAATGGTATTGTAGTTACCCCGCATGAGGGCGCGGTGGCTTAGGACGGCACCCTTGGGAGCACCGGTGGTGCCTCCGGTGAAGAAAATGGCGGCGGGGCTGTCCGGGTCCATATCCACCACGGCGGGAGCGCCTTCTTCTGCGATGGAAGCGGAAGGAAGCACCTTCGTGCCCTTGATATTCGCGGTCATTGGCATGAATTCCTCGCGTACGAAAACGGCGGCGATGTCAAATTTCATGCAGCAGCCGATGACGGCCTGCTCCGGCAAGGCGGAAGGGAACATCATGGCCACATATCCGGCCGAAGTAATGGCGTAGTAAAGTTCGATAGCGTCCTGGCTGTTGCGGTCCCAGACGGCGATGTGGGCGCCCTTGGGCAGACCCAGGCCATTGATGAAGGCACGACGGCGGGCGATGCGCTCGCCAAACTCCTTGTAGGTGATGGTGGTGGTCAGGTCCGACAGGGCCGGCAGGGAGGCATACTCCTTGGTGAACCAGTCTACAAACTGTCCCATGGTGGGAAAATACGGCAGGCGTTCAAATTCCTCCTTGGGGAGCAAGTTCTGGAAATACTCTTGAGAAGTCATAGGTTTGGGCTTATTGGTTATTAGTTCTTTCACGTAAGAGCGGCGGCGCTGGTACATCTCCGTGTCGAAGTTGTCCCACAGGGACTGCACTTTTTCGTTCTCCTCCAGCTGCGGGTTCAGGAGCATGTGCTTGATGCCCAGGCGATGGTAGTTTTCCATCAGGAAACGGAACATCAGGAGGGCGGCGCCTTTGGACTGGTATTCCGGCAGGATGCCTATCAGCAGGGCTTCCGTGGTGTCGTTGCGCTTGGGCGAGAGGGCCGGCAGGAGATGAATCCAGCCCCAGGGGAAAATGCGCCCCTTGGCCTTGCGCACGGCCGCCGAAATGTGCGGCATGGTTACGGTGAAGCCGATCAGTTCGTCCTTATCGTTTACCGCAAAGGCCACCAGGTTTTTGTTCAGGACCGGCACATACTGTTTTACGTATCCGTCGATTTGTTCCTCGGAGAGCTGCGTGTATTCATACAGGCCGGCAAAGGCCTCGTTGAGCACATGGAACATCTCCCGGCCGCGACGGGCCATCTGCCGTATGGAATTGGCCTTGTAGATACGGATGCCAAAGCGGGAAGCGATGCGATCCGTGAACTTGAACATGGGCGGCATCTGCTCGGGAATGTGCATCACGCGCTGGGTCCAGTCCACATCCTTGGTGAAGCCCAGGCGCTCCAGGTACTCCGGATAATAGGCGAAATTATAGATAACCGTGAACGGGCTTTCGTTCTCAAAACCCTCTACCAGCAGGCCTTCGCGGTCCATGTCCGTGAAGCCCAGCGGGCCTTTGATTTTCTCCGCGCCCCGTTCCATACCCCAGGCGATGACGGCGTCGATGAGCGCCTTGCACACATCGAAGTCCTCGATGAAGTCCAGCCAGCCGAAGCGGACGGAGTTCTCCTTCCACTTTTTGTTGGCGTTTTTGTTGATGATGGCGGCCACGCGGCCCACGGTTTTTCCGTCCTGTTTGGCCAGGAACAGTTCCCGTTCGCAGAAGGCCAGGGAAGGATTGTTGGGCCCAAGGGATTTGTATTCATCGTCCTCGAAAGCGGGGACCCAGTTGTCGCAGTTTTTGTACAGCTCCAGCGGGAAGTCGATGAACTCCTTGAGCATGCCCTTGTCGGATACGGGCACAATAGTGGTTACAGGTTTCATACGCGTTAACTATCGTAATGGTACAAAGATAGTTATTTTTCTCCAACGAACATACGGCACAGGCCGAAAGAGAAAGATTTGTGCCGAACCTTGCGGAAACCCGCCTCCACCAGCATGCGCATGAAGTCCGCGGGCAGCGGGAAGGCATGCACGGAAGCCGGCAGGTAGCGATAGGCCGCCTTGTTGCCGGAAACCAGACCGCCCACCCAGGGCAGGATGTGCATGAAATACAGGTCGTAGAGGTTCCGCATCCATTTTTTCTGGGGAACGGATAATTCCAAAATAACGGCTTTTCCACCCGGCACCAGCACGCGGTAAAACTCCTTGAGCCCTTTGTCCTTGTGCTCGAAGTTGCGTACACCGAAAGCACAGGTCACCCGATGGAAGGAACCGTCCGGGAACGGAAGGGCCTCGGCATCGGCCACTTGCAGGCGGATGCGGTCGTGTACCCCCTCGTGGGCGGCTTTTTCCATGAGCGGCGCCATCATGCCTTCGGAGATATCGACACCCGTCACGCGCGAACCGCTGCCGGCTGCTTTGGCAATGGCGATGGTGCTGTCCCCCGTGCCACAGGCCACGTCCAGGATGCGCTGCGGGGTGCCATCGACAATCTCTTTGAGGGCACGTTTGCGCCACAGACGGTCCACACCCAGCGACATCAGGTGGTTGAGCCGGTCATACGACGGGGCAATCCCGTCGAACATTTCCTGTATGTTTTCTTTTTTAGGCATTACGGTACGGGATCATAGCCGCTGCCGCCCCAGGGATGGCAACGCAGGATGCGGCGAACGGACAGGTACAGGCCCTTGAACGGCCCGTGCTTGCGGAACGCTTCCAGCGCATACTGCGAGCAGGTAGGGGTAAATCGGCAGGAAGGAGGGGTAAAAGGACTGATGCACACCTGGTAGAACTTGATGAGCAGCACTGCCGGTGCGATGAGGATCTTCTTGAGTATGGAATTGAACTTACTCATTACCAGAACCTTCCATTTTACGGAGCATATCGGCCATATTGGCAAAGATAGCCTCGTAAGGCAGCACCTCGCGGGAGGTGTACACGATGAGCAGGTCCCAGGAACCTGTGAGCAGGCCTTTTTGCCTGCGGTAGCTCTCGCGGATGCGGCGCTTGAGGAGATTCCGCTTTACCGCACGCTTGAAGCTGCGCTTGGGAACGGACACCACAATGCGGGAAGGACCTTCTTCGGTCCGGGGCAGGTATTTGCAACGGAGGCAGCCCGCCTGAATATGCTTCCCATGCTCGAACAAAGCAGCCACGGCCGTGGCGCCCGAGAGGCGTTCAGTCTTGGGAAGGCGGGCATCCATTATTGTAAGGACTTGAGATACAGGTCGATAGCCGAAGCCACCGACGGGGCCTCCGGAGACGGGGCCTTGACGTCGATACGCAGGCCGGCGTCCTCCATGGCGCGCACGATGGAGCGGCCGTAGGAGACCATCTTGATATCGCCCTGCTCGAAATCCGGGAAATTTTCCTTGAGGGACTTGACATCGGCAGGATTGTAGAAAACAATCATGTCATAGGAATGCAGGTCCACGTCCTTGAGGTCCTGGCTCACGGATTTGACGAATACGCCGGAGGCATACTGCAGGTGGTTGGCCTCGAACTGCGAGGTGATGGCGTCCGCCTGGGTGATGTCCGACATGGCGATGAGGAACTTCTCCCCTTTGTGCTTGGGGCCGATCAGGGAAATCACGCTTTCCGGGGTGCCGGTGCCGTAGAAGATTTTGCGCTTGCGGTAAACGATGTGCTTCTGCAGATACATGGCCACGGCCTCCGTGGTGCAGAAATACTTCATGGTTTCGGGAATCTTGGTGCGGAGTTCATCGGCCAGGGCAAAATACGCGTCGATGACGTGACGGGACGAGAACACCACAGCGGTATAATCCAAAAAGTTGATGCGCTGGGCGCGGAACTCACGGGAAGTAAGGGGCACGATGGTGAAGAACGGGCGGAAATCGAAGTTTACGCCATATTTTTCACTGACATGCTGATACTGAGTAAGAACGCGGGGAGCGTTTTGCGAAACCAGAATTTTATTGATGCTCATCTTAAGTACCTCTCTTCTTAAAGCGCCGCCGAAACAATCAGCAAGGCGGCAGGGAAAAATTCAAGGCCGCAAAGGTACAAAAAAGTTCGCAAAGGATTGCAAAACAGCGAAAGAATTTGCGTCTTTCGGAAGATAAAAAGCAGATAAACCAGGCCGATTTCCACATAAATGACTACGCGGAACACCATATCGGGGCAGTGGAACAGCGTGAGCAGGCCCACCGTGGCCAACATCAGCACCATCAGCACGATGAAGTAGGTATGCCCCGCCTGGTGCGCCAGCACGTAGTTGTCGTAGCGGCGGCGCGGCTTCAGCCACCAGAACATGATCATCCGCAGCAGCATAAAGGCGGAATAGGCGCCCGCCACAGCTATCAGATACCAGTCCGGAGACAGGGTTTTCAGGAAAAAGGGTCGATACATCTGGTAGCGGACAGTCACCAGGACGGCCGGGATGAACAAGGTGAGGGCCAGGTTGTTACGGTCGTGGCCATAACGGACGCTGTTCTCCAGGGTGGAGCTGCCACGCGTACGGAAAAGGCTGTCGCCCAGGAGCGGCGCCAGTTGCAATACGCGTTTGAGCTGAAGAATCATCAGGAGCACAAACACCACCAGGAAAACATTCCACAGCATCAGTTGCCTCTTTTAGCGTTATAGCCCATCCCTTTCAGGAGTTCCACCACTTTGTCGCGGAAATCGCCCTGGATGGTGATTTCACCGTCCTTGGCACTGCCGCCCACGCCCAGTTTGGTCTTGAGGGCGCGGCCCAGCTCCTTGAGGTCCTCCGCGGTGCCCACAAAACCGGTGACAAGCGTTACCTGCTTGCCGCCCCGGTTGCGACGGTCGATTCCTACGATAAGCCGCTGCTGCCCGGGAGCAAGGGTGGTAGCCTCTTCCTCCTGGGCAGTAGTGTACTTGAAATCCGGGTTGGTGGAAAATACCACACCCAGCCGATCTTTCCAGTCGCTCATAGCATTATCTTCCGCGGCCGCCGGCCTTAACCTGCGCCATGATGTGCGCATTGAGTCCGTCGTTAGCTACCAGGCTTTCCAGCGTGCAGTGCATGCGGTAGCGCCAGTAGTAGCGCGGGATGGCCGGCACGTTGATGCGTTCGTCGGACGGGTTGCCCGGATAGCGCACCTCGCCGTCTGCGGCCAGCCAATCCTGCAGCGGCAGGATGGCCAGCATGGCCGGAGAATGCATGTGCTGGGCCAGGATGAGGTCCACGACCCAAGGCTCGCAGAAGTACGGAGCATCCCCTTCGCAGCCCAACACCTCGTTGTAGTAGCGCTGGGTAAGGGCACGGTCCTCTTCCCACCAGGCGCGGAGCGGGGACGTATCGTGTGTGCCGGTGGCGCATACGCTCCAGTAAGGATAAGCGCCCGGATAGCCAAAGCTGTCTTTGGGGTCCTTGGGCATGCGCTGGATTTCCAGAGACAGGATGTTGAGTTCATCCATCACGGAAGGCACGCAGGCAGGAATCATGCCCAGGTCCTCACCACAGGAAAGCATGCCGGTGGAGCGGAGCAGGGCCGGAAGTTTACGCATGGCGCTCTCCCGCCAGAAGTTATCGTGTCGATGCCAGAAGAAGTCGTTGTACAGCTGGTTGTAGCGGTCTTTCTGCCACTGCGGCAGGTTGTTGTACTGGGAGGTCTTCTGACCCGAGATGCGCGGGTGGAAGAAGCCTTTCTGACGCGGGTCTTCTACGAAGAGGACATCGGTCCCCTCTCCCCTGCGCGGGTCGAAGCCCATGCCCTGGAGTTCCTGCTCGGAATACGGCAGCGCCGGATTGAAGTGGCCCATGAGGCCGCTCTTGTACTGCGACGGGATTTCCCAAATGCGGAAGAAGCCCAGGATATGGTCGATGCGGAACGCGTCGAAGTACTGGGCCATCTTGCCCATGCGGGCCTTCCACCAGGCATAATCGTCCTTGGCCATCTCTTCCCAGTTGTAGGTGGGGAAGCCCCAGTTCTGACCGTCCTCGGCGAAGGCATCCGGCGGTGCACCGGCCTGGCTGTCCAGGTGGAACAGGTGGGAATGCTGCCAGGCATCGACACTGTGGCGGCTGACGCCGATGGGCAGGTCGCCCTTGATGGCCACCCCATGCAGATGGGCATAGTCCACGGCCTCGCGGAGCTGGCGGTCCAGCAGGAACTGGAGGTAGCAGTAGAAGCCCACTTCCTGGGCGTGGTCATCGGCAAAAGCCTGAACCTTTTTGGCGTTGTAGGTGGAAAGCTGCTTCCAGGTCTGGAAGTCCGGCGTGCCGTGGATGTCCCTCAGGACGCTGAAAACGGCGTACGGGAGCAGCCATTCGCTGTTGGCATCGGCAAAGGCCTTGTAGGCGTCCGAGGCCAGCGTTGCCTTGCCCTTGGCACCGTTGTAGAGCTTGCGGAGCAGGTCCAGCTTGGCACCATTTACGGCTTCATAGTCGATGGCGGCGAGAGCTTCCAGCTCCTGCTTCTTGGCCTTGTAGGCGGCATCCTGGCGCACACCGGCGGCCGGCAGATGGATGAACTGCGGGTGCAGGGCGAAGGAACTCACCGCATTGTAAGGGTAGGAGTCCTGCCAGGTATGGGTCATGGTGGTGTCGTTGATGGGGAGCAGCTGGATTACGTTCTGCCCGGCCTTGACGGCCCAGTCCACCAGGTGTTTGATGTCGTTGAATTCGCCCACGCCAAAGCTGTCCTCGCTGCGGAGCGAGAACACGGGAACGGCCACGCCGGCACCGCGCCAGGGCTGTGTGGGGAACTGCGGTTGCAAATCGGCAATGATGAGCTGCGTACTCTTGGGCGGAACCTCCGCAAAGAAGTGATTCGGGCCCTCTTCCCACAGGCGGATCTCCTTGGTCTTGGTATCCACGATCACGAACTTGTACTCCATGGGCTCGTTGATGTCCAGGGTGATGAACCACCACGGGAAAGCATCGTCCGAAAGGAGAATGACCTTGTCCCACTTGCCCAGGACGGCACCAGAGCCCACGATGGCGAGGGATTCGTCACTGCGCACTTCCGGGGCGGCCACGCGGATGCATACGTTGCCCAGGTCCGGGTTCAGGCTCTGCGGTTTGCGGAACGACATGCCCGAAGGACGGCGGAAGATAACGTCGCTGAAGGCCGATGCATAAAAGGCCGAATTGGCCGGACGGGACATCCAGCGGGAGCGGACGATGATGTTTTTCTGGGCCTGCGGGGCCTTGAAATGGTGCGTGCGCCACTCGCGCTTCACCACTTGTCCGTCGCGGACCACCTCGTAGGTGAATTCGTCTCCGTGATGGAGGTCGCGGCCGGTAAGCATGATCTGCCAAAGGCCGCCAAAGGAATATTCCATGGGTATGCGGCGCTTGCCGATGCGCAATTGCACGCTTTCTCCCCAGTTGGTATGATACTGAAGCTGGACGTTGATGGTCATAGTTTCTCTAGTGTTCGTTAGCAAGGCAAATTTATAAAATTTGGGCCGATTTTGCATCATCGACTCCCCCGCTTTTCCTCCGAACTGCACAGATATTGCGACGAATGAACAATTTCTGTAAATATTGCCCCTTCCCCGTCATGCCCGGCCTTCCTCCTCGTCATGCCCGGCCTCGACCGGGCATCTCTTTGCCCGAAGGTCCATGCCATGGACCCTCAGTACAACTTTCGGCAGGATGGGGGCGTTATTCAGAAAAACATCCCAATCGGTTGAAACAGCAGAAAAAACATGTGAAACAACACTTTTTTTCAACCGACAGAATGCTGTACTATGGTGCCTCCATGATACATAGTCAGCTCAAGCCCCGGGAGCCCTATTCGGCCTTGAAACCAGTCTATGTGATTTGTTTTATGGATTTCAAAATGCACCATGAGACAGACCAGTTGGTGTATCGATACGGGCTTTGTGAACAGTCTTCCGGCGAGCGCTACAACGACCTGCTGTCCATCTATTTCTGCGAACTACCTCGCCTGCAAGCATCCGGTATCGAAGGGCTTGATCCGGTACAAAGTTGGTTTTATATTCTCGCAAATATGCGTATATTTGCAGGGAAACCGGAAGATATGGGAAAACGATACGCCGCCGTTGCAGAGGAGGCGCGCATGCCCGGCTTTCCGGACGAAGAAGAACTGACCAAATATTTCCGCAACATGATTACCGAAGAAGAAAGACTGGACATAGGTACCGCCTATTATGAGGACGGCTTCATCGATGGTGTGGAAAAAGGAAAAACTGAAGGAAGGGCAGAAACTTCTCGAGAGATTGCTCTTGGCATGCTCGCGGACGGTCTGGATGTCTCCATGGTTGCCAAACACACAAAACTGCCAATAGAAGTTGTTCAACAACTAAAGGCGGGAATCACAGCTAAATAATCCTGACAAATAAGCAGTTCAACGCGGTCGTGGTTGCGCCGTGAAATGCAAGGCGCGAATGATCCGGGAGATATGAGAAATCGTCTATGTGGGAAGGACATAGACGATTTCTTATAAGGTGCTCACGCAGAGCTGGTTGTGTTTAAAGTGGGGGCTTAACTGAGATCACCCTCTTCTCCGTTGAAGGCTTCGTTCCAGTCTGTGTTATAGGGGCTGCCCACTAGAATCACATTGCCGGGATGAAGGGTGATAACTTTCACCTCAGGGGCCTCGTAG
>Ga0310696_10000254_pt1 | contig 91033 bp, 89 predicted proteins | sample AusTroGonzalo_MG_4_FD_203885 | JGI IMG/M metagenome (GOLD analysis project Ga0310696, IMG submission 203885) | Bovine rumen microbial communities from tropical cattle in Woodstock, Queensland, Australia - Gonzalo_02 (v2) (version 2) | ecosystem: Host-associated > Mammals > Digestive system >...
TGCCACATTACAGACCAATATACACATACAACAAACAAATATATTTCTATTCATACAGAATATTCTAATAAAGCATCCATAAAAATAAAAGAAAAAATTCCTATATATCATGGGCATCCATACCTATATAAAAATCCCTAATATTCTGGTAATATTCAAATATCGGCACAAAAATGAACAAAAATATAAAAAGGAGACTTTATATGAAAAAAATTGCTATTTCTACACTTGCTGTATTAATCGCGTGCCCCGCCTTTGCAGGCAATCCTCGTGATGGCAGTTCTTGGCAAATGTGGGGTTTGGATCCATACATGGCTATGCGTGGTGGTATTTCGTATATGAATACAAATTATAAATTTATGGGACAAAAAGAATCTATGACAGACATCAGTTTCCAAGGTCGTCTGGCTATGGGTTTGCAAATGGATAAAACATACCGTTCTGAAATCGAGTGGTCTATTCATAGCAAAGCCAAAGATTCTTCCAGTTTCGGTTTAGCAAATGACATTGATATTTCAACAAAATTGCAAACATTGTTATTAAATGCATTCATGGACGTTGGTTCATATCACACAATTCGCCCATATATCGGTCTGGGTGCCGGTGCAGGTTTTTCAAACATCAAACGTTCAGGCACCGGTATAGCATCACATACCAGCGATAAAGCAGGTTTTTCCGCAACCGGGATAATGGGTATGACATTTGATATGGATCAATTTGCTGTTGATGTAGATGCCAGATACACATATGTTGATGTTCAATCTGGCTTACATAATTTTGGTGCCAATGTTGGTATCAGATTTATGTTCTAAACAAATAATCATAATAATTTGTTTTTCCCATACATTGCAAAATGTATGGGTTTTATATATAAAAAATTCCCCGACTATTAATCGGGGAATATTAAAACCTGGCCGTAAATTTACAATCTGGCTAATGCCAATTTATTCAACAACCCAGATTCAATATCAGTTAACAAAGACACCATACCTTGATTTACTTCTTGATCTGCCACAATTCTTTCTATAACTTCTATCAATGTGATACATTTTTTTACAATATCTAGTTCAATAAATTTAGGATTCAAAATATTTGCTTTAAAAATATTTTTATCTTCTGTTGCCATAAAATATCGTTCTGCAATTTTATCAACCCAATCATCTATATCTTCACTTAATCTATCAAACAATAAATGACGATCATAATCATCCGTAGACCAATGATTAATTTTACACGAATATTTTAATGCAATTAAATGTTGTAACAATTCATACATAGCATACTCCTTTTTGTTCTATGCATATAAAACAATACGTTTTTTATACACACAAACCAACAAGACTATATTCTTGTGTATACGCATTAAATCAGGCATTTTTCCTATGCAAACATACCTAACGCAAAACACAAAAAAATTTATACAATGTATCTGTATTTCATATAACAACAAAGGAGAAAAAATATGAAAAAATTTATCAAACTTGTTTCAGCCTTGACGATAATATTGACATTCACAGGATGCACAACATCAAATGATTGTCAGTATAAAAAACACAAAAATTATCAAGAAACATGTCAAAAATGTGGCGAAAAAAACTGCGAACACAAAATGCACAAACAATCTAAAAAATTACACACAAAAATCTATTCCAGGAACAAACAAGGTGGCATATCAGAAATTGGCTATATAAAACTTTATGATTCAGCCCAAGGTGTAAAAATGTTTGTAAATATTGATAATTTGCGCACAGGTGTTGATTACATAGCAAAAATATCTCAATGCAAAGATGCAAAATGCACAAATCCGGATAAATGTTGTATGGATACAATTATGACAATGGAAATGCCACTAACCCGCAAAGATAAAGCAAATTCTGCATTACAAGAAACATTCATTATAAACGATATAACCACAGATAAACTGCAAGGCGCAACCATATTTTTGGAACGTGATAATGGTTATCGCGCAGCATGGGGATTTTTCGATTAAAACATTGTAAAAAACAGTCGCGTTTCGCGACTGTTTTTTTATCTATTAAATAACTTTCTAATCAAATCTAATGGTATAACCAAAAACGATAAAATAATAACTGTAATCCATTGTTCGTAAGACAGTGGTACAACTTGGAACAAACTCCCACCAAATTGTACAATACAAATTGTACCAATAACTATACTGAACGCTATTAATAAAAACATTGGATTTTTACCGATATTACGCAATAAACGTCCATCATTTACACGTACGTTAAAACCATTAAAAGCAGCCATCATCATTATCAAAGCGAATCGCACAGTTAAATTTGTTTCTGGATTATCACCAAAAATTTCTTTTACAGACGGCACAAACAATAATGCAAACACAATTCCAAACTCAATACACCCAGCAATTATTCTGGTTAATGTTTTTCCATCAAACAACGAAGCCCCCTTTTTTTGTGGTGGAACTTTCATATATTCTAACTTTGCTGGTTCTGCCCCAAATGACAAAGAATTTAAACTATCCATTACTATATTTATAACCAAAATTTGTACTGCTACAAACGCAGGCACTGCAAAAGCGATAGGATAAAATAAACTCAATATAACCAACATCAAATTTATCGGCATTTGGAACATTAAAAATTTAGTTATATTATTTAAAAAAGTCCGGCCAAACAATACAGCATCCGCCAAAGACACAAAATTATCATCTGTGATAATAATATCACCAGCCTCTTTACAAACATCGGTACCTGATCCCATTGCAAACCCGACATCAGCGCGCTTTAATGCCGGCGCATCATTTGTACCATCACCACACATACCGATACACAAATTCATTTCTTGCGCAATTTTTACCAATCTTAATTTAGTTTTCGGTACAGCACGTGCAACGACTTTTAATCTGTACAAATTCTTTTTTACATCTGCATCCGTCATAGCATCTAATTCACGTGCAGTTAACACTAAATCATCATCACTGGATACAATCCCAGTATCAACACCAATCGCACGCGCAGTATCCAAAATATCGCCTGTCATCATAATAACGTGAATACCGGCATTATGCATACGAGCAACCGCCCCAGGCACTTCGCGTCGAACATCATCACGAATACTCACCAAAGAAATCAATGTTAAATCGTTCGGCAATTCAGTATTCAATGTCTTGTTCGTACTGTACGCCAATGCAACCACACGTTTAGCCTGCTTTGCGTTATCGCGTATAATATTCATCATTTTAGATTTATTAATTTTATGTGTAACCCCATTCACATCAATATACTTTGTAACATGTTCTAAAACAATCTCTGGCGCCCCAGTGTACAATACAAAATATTTATCATCAGTTTTTCTTTGTACACGTGCCGCAGAAAACTTATTTGCACTATCAAATGGTATTTTATCCAGTGGTTTTATATCCTTTATCACATTTCGAACTAACTTTGATTTAATGTTTAATGCAGATAATAACGCGCGCTGTGTACTGGTTCCGCCCACAATTTTTCCATTATCATCAAATGCGGCCCCAGTATTAAATAAAATATCCGCCGCGACAAAACGTGCCACAGGTAAATCAGAATCAAAATCAACCTGGCTGCCATCACCTAAATAATTTGTAATTGGAATCAAATTGCCATATGTCAAAGTTCCCGTTTTATCTGTACATAAAATCTGTATATTGCCCGCTTCTGGAATTTTATGTGTGTTTTTAGCCAACACATTGTGCTTTATCATATTGCGTGCATTTTGTGATATAATCATAGTAATAATAAAAGGCAAACCTTCGGGTACAGCCGCAACAACAATCGTTAACGCAACAACCATAGCCATTAAAATTTGATGTAATACATACCATATACCGCCTGCAAAAAACGAATGCAATCCACCCGCATCAATAACAGAATTAGTCAATAAAACAACCGCAACAATTGCGCCACCAATATAACCAAACCAACCTATTTTTATCGCCAATTTGTCCAATTTAATATCTAAATCTGTTTTTACTTCATCTATATTCCGCATAGCCAATAAAGTTTTTGCATTTTCTGTATGAACACCGATTTTTTCAACCATCATATAACATTCACCAGCCTGCACTGTTGTGCCACAAAACAACAGATTTTTACTGACATAATCTTCTGCTGTAATATTCGCTTTATGATTATATTTAAATCCTGGGATGGCTGCCTTTGGGCATTCTTCGCTTTCGCCATTTAACACAGAATTATTCACATTTATACAACCATCCAACACATACCCATCTGCTGGCACTGTTTCCCCAGATTGTAAAAACACCACATCGCCCACAACAATATCATCTGTTTTTATCTTTTTTATTTTGCCATTACGCAAAACAAGTGCGAATCGCACTGCTGTCTTGTTTTTTAAATCCAGGGAATATTTTTGAGCTTTTAACTTTGTACATGTACCAATAACCCCCACACATACTAAAACGACCCCAACGCCAATTGGTTCCATATACCCACCAATCCCCAATAATGCCAGACCTAAAAATAAAACCAACATCCCCAGCAATATCAAATTAATTTTATCATTGAACATTTCCAAGAAAAATTGCCACGCAGTTTTAGGACGAACCCCTGGGATAACATTACTACCAAACTTTTTTCTGCTTTGTGCGACCTGTTTTCCTGTCAAACCAATCATTTTCATATATAAAACCTCTTGTAATACCGTATATTATACCATAAATTCACCCTAAAAAATCAAAAAACACAAAAAAAGGCCGTGACACCACGCCACAACCTTTTTCAATAGAATAACCAAGTTATTAATTAACCTTAGATTTCCTCTGGACCAGGCAAATCAACACCCAGTGACTTGAATATCTGCCCCAATGGCACAGTCTGCCCTTCGCCACGCGTCATGCGTACCTCTAAAGCACCTTTGGCAAAATCTAAATTCTTTTTAACATTACTTGTCATTTTTATGCCTCTTTAAGCAATTTGTCTAGCAAGGGTTAATTTACACTAATAATTTCTTTTTGTCAAGTATTTATTAATCTATTTCCATTTTCTACCTTTTTTAACCCTCGCATTCCAAACATTCTTCGTCCATTTCTTCGATTTCAGCGTCCCCATCTGTCACCAAAGCAATTGGAACAACCTTACCTGGTTCTGTATAATGCGTTTCTTTTACGACGCGTACACGGCGATTTTCGGCATTTGGCACCCCATCAGCCGTTGGAACCTTCAAATCTTCCTCGCCCGCAGAAACCGCAACAATTTGACTTGCTGGGATTCCGTATTGAATCAACATTTTCTGCACAGCTTCGGCACGACGACCGCCCAAGGCATAATTATAGCTATTGCTGCCTGATGTATCTGTATGTCCAACCACAGAAACCTTGATATTCTTATTTTCCTGGGTTGCGGTTGCTAACTCACGAATCAAACTGTCATATTCAGGCTTTATGATGGCCTTGTTAAAGTCAAAATGAACCTCGAATATTTCTTCCATTACGTGCTGTGTTGGCTCCAAAGGAATCTGTTGCACTTTGATAACCGCCTTTTCATCATTAGGTTTCAAAGCATCCAAACGGTCATTTATCGCCTTGATTTCAGCACGCATGGCCATCATCATATTGATAAATTCATCACGTGTAACGACCTCTTCACCCAATGTTGGCAATTCTTCCTGTTGGCAAGGACATGTTTCAATTTCTTCTTCTTTCAACTGAGGTTCCGGCATATTAATCACCACAGGACGCCCAGTTTGGCAATCACAACGAGAATTACCACCAGAATTCATCGCAACCGTATTGCCACTGTTTGAAACACTCTTGTCACCACCATAGATATTTTGGTTGAAAATCATTGGTGTAGATGCCGCGGCCTGGCTTACGGGCACGGTTTGAACCAAATTACCAGGAACACTGACGTTATTAACAATCACGATACCGTCACGTGGATAAGATACACCGCCCACAGATTTCATAGAACGTGTTTCTGGGTAAAATGCCTTGTTTTCGATTTCGATGCTGGCTGGTGCAGAATTCGCCTTCTTTGCAACCTTGCATCCACCCTTCTTGCAATTACGCAAAACATCCATCGCCGCCATAAAACGTTTTTTGCATTCTGCAGCTGTGTCATCCTGGCCGGTTGATGCCGCAGACAACCAACAATCAAACTTGGCCTGGGCCTCGGCCGCTAAATCTGGACGTTCATCAGTTGCATCATTTTTGAATTCTTCGATCATATCATAATATGCCATTTCCAACATTTCGGCATCTGCCCTGCTGTCTAATGGCCAATTTCCAACAGTTTCTGGGAATGGTGTTTCACCAGAAAACGCCGTCACAGCCTTTTGCGCGAACAATTCGCCCATTTCTGGATAACCTGATGTCCTTGCATTATAAATAGCATAAGAACGATAATTCATCGCCAATTGATTCAAAAATGAATCTTTGTGTGGCGCAGAATACACATCCAAACCTTCGACATAGTCCACAGTTGGTGTTGAAACATCACCTGTATTACCATTATTTGTACCGGCACACCCAGCCAGCGCAATTAACGAAGTTACAATCAACATGCGTGAGAAAAATTTATTTACCATCAGACATTCCTTTTAATAAATTCCTTTGTATTATACTACTTTTTCATAATTCAGTAAAGCGGAAAAAACAAACAGTTATCCAACAATTATTCCCCCATTAACTGAAGAACACTCGGTGCCAAGTTAGACACACCCGATAAACCAGTCCCCTGGGTCAACTTATTAATTGCATCCCACACAGTCACGGTACTATCTTTCTGTCCCGATGCCCCAGTCACAGTATTCTTTATAAAATCTGTATAGGCTGCTTTCCTTTGTGCCGCGATTTTTGCATCAGAACATTTTTCTGCTTTTTCCATAAATTTCACGTATTTACTGGCTTCGGATTCTGTATAATCTTCTTCTGAAAAATTAATTGCACCAAACACTTGGTATACATTTGACACATGCTTCTTTTTGGTTTCCTGACAATCAGTTGTTCCATCGCCACAATATTTTCCCTTGGATGCCTTTGGAAAATTTGCCCACACCATCGCCTTGGTTTTATTACCACCACTAGTCTTTGGTGCTGCGAAAACTTCTATACATGGCGACAGTTCTGGCATATTTAGTAATGCCGTCGAAGAATAAGTTTGACTCCCCGAACAAATATTATCATCTCTATCTTTGATACTGTTCAACATATCTGTATCAGTAACAGCACCAATTTTAGCATATTCTTGGACCATGGTATTAACCCACTCTATCTCGGCATCTGTTGGTGCGCATTCTGCTTTCAATTCTTGTTGTTGTTTATTCAGTGCAGCCACATTCGACACCAAATCTAACACACCCGGCAACAAAGAATTCGACGTAATATCTTCCAACCCGGATGTTTCCGCTTTTGGTGCCACAGGCGATGCTTTTTTGACCTGAAAATTAGCGGCCATGGCCACATAACTGGTCACACAAACACACATAACTATCAAAAAAGTAAAATATTTTTTCATCTCTCTGTTTTGTTATTATATCATAAAAAACATCAGTAATAAATATAAAAATTGCTTTTTAGTTTATCGTGTGCAAACATACAAGTATGTCACAAGATAAAAGAAATTTTATTATTTTTAAAAAACACCAGCGTTTAACACGTATTTGGCAATTTTTATTCACTGGCTGGGGACTGGTGATGGTTGCGGCATTGGTGGCGGGCGCCGTATTTACCAAGCAATTATTATGGACACCGATCTCTGCTATTAATATGACAGATATTGCCAGTAATCAATTCAAAATGACGGATGCTAAATTTTCTGGCATTGATCGTAATGGCCAACCATTTTCTATTTTTGCAAAAACCGGTCGACAAGAATACAATAACTCTGACATAATATATATGGAATCTGTGAGTGGTACCACCGTACGCCGGGATAACGGCGTATTAATAACAGACCACATTCGCGCAAACTTTGGTGAATATAACCAGGCCCGTCGCAACATAAAATTGACCGGTAACGTTCACATTGATTCCAGTAATGGCGATAAAATAACAACCCCTGAAATGGTGATAAAATTATGAAACAGTCTGTATTACGTATCGAACATTTATCAAAAAATTACGGCAAACGCACGGTTATTCGTGATATATCTATGATTGTACGCCAAGGCGAATCGGTTGGATTATTGGGGCCAAACGGTGCGGGTAAAACAACCGCTTTTTATTGCATAACGGGCCAGTTAAACGCAACATCGGGACAAATATTCTTGAATTCCCAGGATATAACACACCTGCCATTTTATCAACGTGCCCGTTTACACATTGGATATTTACCCCAAGAAAACAGTGTATTCCGTGGATTAACGGTCGAACAAAACATCATGGCGATTTTAGAGGTCGTCGAACCAGATAAAAAGAAAAGACACGATAAATTAGAATCACTGTTAAACGAATTTGATATTGCGGCATTGCGCAAAAGTCCCGCAACCGCACTATCGGGTGGTGAACGTCGTCGTGTTGAAATCGCACGTGCATTGGCAAACGATCCTAAATTCATTCTGTTGGACGAACCATTTGCCGGTATTGACCCAATCGCTGTAAATGAAATACGTAGTTTGGTATCCCAATTAAAAGACCGTGGATTGGGGGTAATAATTACCGACCACAACGTTCGCGAAACATTGGGCATCACCGACCGCAGCTATGTATTGCATGATGGGAAAATATTAAAGGAAGGCACCGCACGTGAAATTACCGCCGATCCACGCGTGAAAAAAGTATACCTGGGCGAAGATTTTATGATGTAATATAAAATTTAGTATATTCCATACCACTTTTATGATATAATAATAAATAATGTAATATCATAAGAGGGAATGGTATGTTCAAAAAAATATTATTTTTATTTTCCATTTTAACCGTATTTGCGATCGACACCGGTACAGCCATCGCCATAAACCCAGATAAATGTTTTATAGAATTTGATCCTGACAAACCATCTCCAACAACAGCTGACTATGGCATAATAGCTGATTTTATAATTTATTTCGATAATAATGTAGGCACCGCATTTCCAACTACTGCTGAAGGTAATTGCCGAGACAAAATAATAGACGCATTTAACGCTCGATTTGCTGACCCTGAAAACATCGAAAGCGTATTAATATTTGGTTCCGCCGATGCCACTGGGCCCACTGCACGTAACATTGAATTAAGTCAACAACGTGCAAACCTGGTTTATAATCTCATAAAAGATACGAACGAAAACATCCCGGCATGTTCGGGAACACACACAAAAACACGATGTGCAAATATATCAATGGGTGATGCCGTTCAACGTGCCTCAGGCAAATCAGGTGCAACCATTGACACACGTGGCGTATACGTATTCATACTTGATAAACGTGATCTATGCGACGAAAGCACACAAAATATACTTACTACGCTTAAAAATTCAATTCCCGCAGATTCTACCGACATCCAAACTAGTTTAGACGGTGCCATCACTCTTTGTAAAAACAATAAAAACGAAATGTTCAGAAGCGAACGCCAAACCATCATGAATACTATAAACGAAGCACTGGGTGTATATAAAGGTGATAAATCAGCATTATGCAACTTAATCATAGACGCAACATTCAACAAAGAAACAGGAGAATGTGTATGTGAAGAGGGTAAATTTCCAGATGCAAACCGGTTACGATGTATTGACTTACCAAAACCCACAGGTGCCAACATATCCACATTGGTCACGGGATTTAATGCGATGCGTACTGCATTGGCCCGCAGTGCTTCTGAATGGAAAAACACAGAAGGTAAATTTAATACCGCACGTTTGATATCCGATTCGGTTGCTGGCGTTGTCCTGGGTACCGCAGGTGGATTGATAACCAGCAGCATTGTTAAAAAGAATCAATTAAATACCGGGCTCAAAAACATAATGTGCACCGTCGGGGGTCAATCTGTTGCAACATATGGCGACGAATTTTCAGTCGGTATAACAACCAAATAATAACCGAGGCAAACATGAAAAAATACATAATATGTTTAATTGGAATTTTGATAACTGTACCAACTTTGGCGGCCCCAGATACCGGCGCTAGACGTCGCACCATGATAACACCACGTGCAATGATTGGGACCGCCCAACTGGGTACAAATAAATCTAGTTTAAAATGGATTCAACAGGCATCTGGGCCTGAAAACACCGAACCAACAAATAACGATATTGACGACCGCAGTGCGGAACGCGCCGCATGTTTGGCCAACAATATTGGTATGAATAATACTTTTGTTTGGGCATCGCGGTACAGTGACTCTTCAAATTATACAACCATGGTCGAAGACACAGAAAACCCAGAAAACAACGTGTGCTTTGTTCGTGTCGAAATGCAATCGTTGGATCCAAATGTTAACCTATCCGATATTGACGGGAAATATTTTGAAACAGGCAACGTCATAACTTGCGGTTCATGGGTTTCACAAGAAATACTGGAACAACGTATATTAGATGCAACAAAATCTAAACGTGCATTGGCCACCATCGGCGGCAGTATGGCTGGTGCTGGGGTTGGTGTGGGCGCAATGGAATTATTTGGAAACAAATTGTTATCAAATATCCCAGTATTTGAATCTGTCCAAGGACAATTGGCATTGGGCGGCGACGAATTATTAATATCACAATTAAAAGCCCTGAAAAACAGCACTGATCGCACAAAATTGGAAACTTATAAAAAAATAAATGCTTATTTAGATGCAATTAAAGCCGCCTGCGATAAATCAGATTTATCAGATTCAGATAAAAATTTATGTAAGAGTATTAACTACAACAAAATAATAAGTCAATCAGTCCAATGATAATAAAAAATGACCACTTTTGTGGTCTTTTTTTTATTCTGGTGGACGCGCAGGGATTCGAACCCTGGACCCACTGATTAAGAGTCAGTTGCTCTACCAACTGAGCTACGCATCCAAAACTAACGTGCACCATTATATTATAAAATTAGATAAAATCAAGTCTTTATCTATATAATAAATTCAACCTGTTGTTTAAAAGAAAGTTTGTAATAACGGAACATTACCTGTGGATTCTGCATGACCGGTACCACCAACAACCTTTAAACCACGTGTATGGATTCCTACTATATTACCATTTTTATCAAATATACCACCACCGGAATTACCGCCCCACCCCTGGCAATTATATGCTTTACCGACTGTCGAATACTCACACCCTGATACTTTTAAATCATCCGTATCTTTAAAAATATCCCTATAATATTTGGGCTCTTTCTTGGATAACATCGTTATAAAATCTTTAACATAATCATTTTCTATCCACAATCCACCATCTTGTCGCCAACCGTATTTTGATTCCGTACCATTTAGATGTATTCGCCGTTCACTTAAATATTCAATATATTTTTGTTTAAATTTTTGTATTTCTTGATCACTCATAACTTTTAATGCCCCAAAACCTACCAACTTGACATCATATTTAGGGACAAAAGGATCTATGCCAAAACGATACTTACCTGTCCTGTTTATCATTGGGATATCTGTTACTTTTAACCTACACATTAACCAATCTCCCGATGTTCCTGCTTTTGTTTGGGTGTTATACTTGCCATAGGTACAATCATTTTTATTCACGGTTACATCATATTTTTTACCATTATATAAACGAAATGTAATATTTTTAGTTAAAACACCATCTTTGTTCATATCTGCACAATGTTTTGCCGTATACAAAAACACACCCCCGTCTTCATCTTGCACAATTGTACCCGAACAAAAGACAAATTTTGTATCATCAATCAATGCAACAACCGCACTATACGGTTTTGTATCCTTTACAGAATCAGGCACATAACAACGTCTATCCACTGTATATTGCCTTGGATCAGTACAATGATCAACCGCCGACAATTCCATCGGCAATAACAAACACAGTAAAAATAAAAATATTTTTTGCATACTTTTTATTCTGTTTCTATACAAACCTGGACATAACCATCCGCATCCTGGGCACTCGCATGATTGGTACCACCAATAACAGCTGTTCCAGCTGCACGTATAGCCATAAAATCGCCATCCGCATCAAACAATCCACCACCTGAATCACCCTGCCAGCCTTGACATCCATCCGCTATATTTTCATCAAAATCATACTCGCAATAAGATACTTTCATTTTATCCGTGTCACCACAAAACTTATCATAAAAATCACTTTTTCTTAAAAACCATTGTACATAACCATTTGTGTATGAAATACCGTCACCAATAAAACCATATTGTTCTTCGTTTTCTGGGGTCACGGTTATTTTTCCTTCTTCGACAAGGTTACCTTCTCCATCATCAACAACATACGGGCTGTCATTATTTTTTAAAAACTCTATATACTGATTTTTAAAATCTGTTATTTCTTTATCACTCATAATTTTCAAACTTCCATACCCCACAGACATGGCTTTTTTATCTTTTGAATGTTTTGAAATATTTACAAAATCTAAATATGGGTTATCAAATTTTAATATAGCCCAATCACCATCATTATTGATTCCTTCTTGACCATGCGAAGTAAATATCGTTTTATAATCACCGCATGTCACCAAATATGCTCTGGCCTCGGCACCATTTGGTAATTTAACATCTATATTTTTACGACCTCGTACACAATGTTTTGCCGTATACAAAAATAAATCATCACCATCTTTTACCACACTTCCTGTACAACCTATACCATAATAACCAATAACACCAGCAACCGCATTAAATGGTTTTATCTTTTTTTGCTCATTTGTTACATAGCAACGTTTGTCCACAGTATATTCACCTGGATGCGTACAATGATCTATCGCCACCAATTCCATTGGCAATAATAAACACAGTAAAAATAAAAATATCTTTTTCATACCACCCACCTATTCCCATTTTAACAAAGGTACATTTCGGGTACCTGATGCATGATTTGGTCCACCAACAACCCCTGACCCACGTGTATGGATTCCCATTATATTGCCATCGGCATCAAATATTCCACCCCCAGAATTACCAGACCATACTTGACATCCATCCTCGAGCCCCTCAACATACCTGCACTCAGACATTTTTAATTTTGTACCATCTGACAAAATACTCCTTCCATAATCAGTATTTATAAATTGTTGAATATATTTGTTTGCAGCACTTATTTCAATACCATCAGCATCAGTGTAATTAACATTTATACGATAATTGTCTTTTAAAAATTTTTTGTATTTTGTTTTAAAATTTCGTATTTCAGCGTCACTCATTATTTTTAACATACCATATCCAATGATGGATGCTTTATGATTTTGGCTGGCTTTACGTTTACTGACATCAACAGTTTTAATATTATCATCAGCATCCAATGCGTATATAGCATAATCACCTGCCCTATTTGTATCCTGTTTAATATTATATTCGCCATCCCTGACATGCGTCACTGTTTTCTTCGTACCATCCAACAACCTGATACGCAATGTATTATTAGATTTACCGTCATTAAACAACACAGACGCCACATCTGTACAATGCTTTGCTGTAAATAAATATGGTTTACCATCATCCAACTTTACCATTGTCCCAGTACAATATGGAATATCATCTTGACCATGCAACAACCTGGTCACCACAGGATATACCAACGCAACAACCGCGTTAAATGGTTTTTTTGTTCCTTGGGATTCTGTAACATAACAACGCTTGTCCACAGTATATTTATTTGGATTCGTACAATGATCCATCGCCACCAATTCAACTGGTAATAATACACACAAAAAAAATAAAAAAATTTTTTTCATAAATATTATAACCCTACATTCCCTGTTAACTCTGCATGATGAATACCACCAATAACATTCGATCCATACGATACAATGCCTATGATATTACCTTGCTTATCAAATATTCCGCCTCCAGAATTTCCATTCCACACCTGGCACTCACGCATACGATTTTGTCCATAATATACACATTTCGATTCTTTTAACTTTGTATCATTAAAAATATTATCACGATATGCTGGATCTAATTGATCAATAAATTTTATAACATTATGATTACCAGCAGAAATACTGTATGCATCCATTCCATATGTATTCCGGTTTTTACGAGAAATCTCGACACCACGTGATTTTAAATATGTTATATACTTTTGCCTAAACGCATCTATTTCTTTATTACTCATAATCTTTAAACGACCATATCCAATAACACGAACAGACTGATATCCACCACCTGAAAAACTGCTGGTATTCACACCGGGTAAAATATCATTCGAAAAACCAAAACTGTATATCGCCCAATCCCCAGATAGATTTTGTTTGGTTTTTATATCCAAATTTCCAACCTTACTTTTGGTCACTTGTAATTTAAGACCTGTCGGGGTTTTAATATTTAATGATATATCGGATCTGCCATCATCATTCAAATCTGTACAATGTTTAGCCGTATATAAATAAGCCTTGCCATCTTTGTCATTAACTATTGTTCCGGTACAATCGCCACCTTCGACTGCACCGTCACGCATAACGACAACTACCGCATTATATGGTTTTTCGTTTTTCTGTTTTTCTGTGACGTAACAACGTTTATCCGTTGTATACTCATCCACCCCACGTGTACAAATATCACCACCCCAAGATACCAACGGTATTAATATCGCCAAAGATGTTATAAATATTTTTTTCACTTTAAAACTTCTTCACAACGGCCGGCCTGTTCCATTAATTTTTTAGTTAAACTAATTAATGAAATATTCAACCCTGTTTCAACCAATCCAGTTGCCACATTTGCACCCGCCATAACATTAGCCGCAGTATTTAAATTATCTTTCTTTTGTTTATCTTCATCACTCAATAAAACCCTATTTTTTCCACCTGTATATTTATCAGAATTCGCTGCTGCTGACGTTGCCGTACCAACAATACCAACAACACCCCCAGCAACAGATGCGCCCATAACACCCTTCATACGTTTTTCAATTTTTTCTACATCAGACACATTTATGTTGTTACACCACGTCTTTACGTTATCCAACTTTTTTGCTATTGGATATTCCATAGGATTTATACCTTCGGCTCTTAAACGACTTGTAATATTTTTAACTGATTTTATCGCCTCGTTACATGCCTCGATATGTTGTATCAATTCAGACTGATCTTTATTTATTCCCGCTATGATCGCAGACGCAATATTCGTACCCACAGTTCCCGCCATTAATCCTGTACGCCAATTTCCTAAACTTTTTGATTTTTCTATACGTGTTTGTAACTCTGCAATTTTCGACATTGGATCTATAACCTTGCCAAAAAATTCTTCATCAGACATCGCTGCGACACCTTCTGGTGTACATCCATTGTTTTGACATATTTCCTCAACCAACTTATCGATTTCCTGTTCTTCCTGTGATTTTTTAATTCCGGCCACCAACGCACCACCTGCCGCCACAGTTCCAACCGATGTAACGGCCGTATTTGCCTTAGAAATATTGGATACCTTGGATATTTCATCTGATATCCCTGAACACACCGTTCGCACTGCTTTAAACACATTTTCTGCATCATTAATTACAGCATCATCAGCAAAACATGGTGTTAACACAACGCATCCAAACAACACTGTACAAATTTTTTTCAACATTTCTCTAGCTCCTTTTTTTATATTAATTATTTTTTTAAATAATTCACTGGGTTATACGCCTTGGTTCCCTTGCGGATTTCAAAGTGTAATTGTGGTTGATCAACCTTGCCAGATGTCCCAACCGTTCCTATTTTTTGACCAACCAACACGGTACTCCCGCGACGAACAGTCATCGAATCCATATGTGCATAAACCGTCATCCAACCATCAGCATGCTGAATAATCACCAAATTCCCCATACCTTTGACTTCATTTCCTGCATATGCAACAAATCCATTTTCAGCCGCCAACACTGTTGTACCACGGGCCGCCTTGATATTAATACCATCATTAAACAATCCGTTTGTTTTTGAACCATATCCAGATAATATTTTACCACGCACAGGCCATGAAAATTTAGATGATGATCGCGCCGCTAATTGTTTCACAGTACGTTTTTGTGTATCTGCCTTTGGCGTCGATTTTTGCACAGATTTTTGTGATGTATTTTTAACATCTGTTTTCTTGGCTTCTGTTTTTTTATTAGTCACAGCCTTTTTCGCGTCTGTTTTTTTAGGTTCAACTTTTTTGGTTTCTTTTTTAACTTCCGTCTTTTTAGCCTGTGGTTTTACTTCTTTTTTAGCATCTGTTTTTTTAGATTGGTCATCAGCTTTGACTGATTTGTTCTTGTCTATTGTTGATGTCGTTTTTGTATCCGCAGGTTTTTGTTTGTTTTCCGTCACAGTGGTTTTATTTTCTGTTTTTTGTACGGTCTTATCCACTTGTGGTTTTTGGGCTGCAACCGGCGTTTTAACTTGTTCTGTTGACTCAACTGGCTTGACCGATTTCGCCATACTTGTCGCAGCACGTTCAGGTTTTACATCATATTTTGGTACAGATAAAATATCAGGCACTTTTAATTTTTGTCCCACAGATAAAGCAAACGGTGCACTGATTTTATTCATAACCGCCAAATCATTAACTGGCACAGAATATTTACGCGAAACAGAATACAAAGTATCACCTTTTTCAATCGTAATTTCACGAATCGGCGCCATCAACATTTCTTGTGTTTCTGGTTGCTTTGCATCAGATACGGTTTCTTTTGGTTCCTTAACCGGTTCTGTAACCACTTTTTCCTGCACTTTTTGCACAGGTTTTTCATTCACATAATCAGGCACAGTTAAATCATCAATCGCATCATCAGGTGTATTTTCCGCATCTTGATTTTCCGTATCAGTATCATCATTGGTCTCTTCTTCATCTGGCATACCGACATCATCATCTGGAACATCTGTATCTTGGGCTGGCATCAAATAATCATCCGCCGGAGAATACAACACATAATCTGCACTGGTTACATCACCATTACCATACACCGCGGGCGACGCATAAACGCCATAATCTGCCACAGCTGTTTTATAAATCTCGCTATCTGGTTCTGCTAATAATGTTGGATATCGTGCCGATATAAAATCACCAACACTATCTGGTATAGAGGCAATTTTAGGTTGCAAATCGCACCCCGCTATAAATGCGGTTATACAAACAATCAAAGCATACAGAAAAACCCTCATACCCCTAATTATATCATATTTTTACCAACAAACCAAAGGATGATTGCATTATTATTTGGGTTCACGTTGCATAAATAAAATACTCAATTCAAACAATCCCCACATAGGCAAAGCCAATAAAATCTGGGACACAATATCAGGCGGTGTTAACACCGCGGCAATAATAACAACAAAAATGATGGCATAACGACGCATTGCACAAACACGTGCACGCGACAACACCCCTATTCTGTTCAAAAACACCATCACTATTGGCAATTGAAATGCGATTCCAAAAACCTTTAACAATCGAATTGAAAATGATAAATAATCACGTACAGCCGGCATCACAATCGCCGGCACAGGTGCAGACTGATTCAATTCTATAAAAAATTGAAACACAAAAGGAAACAAAACATAAAAAGCGAACCCCGCACCAATCACAAACAAAATAGGTGATGCTATCAACAATGGCCATATAAAATTCTTTTCTTTTTTATGTAATCCGGGTTCTATAAAAGCCCATATATGCCATAATATCACAGGCAAACTGATAATTATCGCCACCGTCCCAGCCAGGGATAATCGTATCATCAATCCATCTGTAATACCACTGTACAACAATTCGCCATTCCATATTTTTAACAAAGGCGCAGTTAAAAATTCCTGACATAACGGTGACACATACCAACCAAACATAAAAGCAATCAAAAAAACAAACAAACACCACAAAAATCGCCGACGCAATTCAGCAAAATGTTCCAATAATGTCATTTTTTTTGCTTTCATTTTTTCGTTGTACCCCGGCTATTCCGTTTCTTTTTAATTGGTTCCGAAAAATCATTCAAAACATCCGCGGTGGTCGTATTAATTATATCATCTATGGGTTTTTCTAAATCTATTTGATTCTTTATTTTTTCACCAGCATCAGTAATTTTCCAAATAATTTTACGAATATAATTCACAAAACGCGCCAATGCACGCGCAACATCTGGCCAATACTTAACCGGCACAACCAAAATTGCGACTAATAAAATTACTAAAAATTCAGCCCAACTGATACCAAACATTTTTAATCATAAAAATCATCTGAACTGGCATTACTAACCGTTTTATGCCGTCCTATTTGAAAATAGTTTTTATCAAAATCTGTTTTCGGTTTTAAATTACGAAACACAACATCCGTACTGACCCCTGTGGCATCAGTCACCGTCCAAGATTTTAATTTCACAGGTTTTTTGTCGAATACAACCGTCATGTGTCCCAAACCTTTGTTATCACGTAAATACATATTCAGGGCAAATGTTGTATCACCGTCAAATGTATCCGACACAACAATATCTGCATTTCGTAAATCAATTTTTTTACGCACCAAAATTCCCGCAGGTGTACTGGATAAAGGAACAGTTGTAATTTGATCCAATGATTTATCAAAAAAGTACAAATCTGTACCATCAGAAATTAATTGTATTTTTGAATTTGTATAATCCAAACGCACACGCCCAGGACGCAACATAGCAAACAATCCCTTGGCCGTTTTTCCATTCGATGTTTGGATAAAATCACCTGATAACCCAGTGATAGAATTTAAATATTTTTCTGCATTGGCAACATATTTTTCATTAACCTCTGCACGTGCAGAAAAAGCCATAAAAACAGCAACCATAATAATAAATATTTTTTTCATCCCTCTATACCCCCTTGAATAATTCTATAATTTGTTGTTTTACATTTTCCAAACTGTCATGCACCACAGCCCCAGCCGCATACATATGTCCACCACCACCAAGTTTTTCGGCCAATTTATTAACTGGTAAAGTTTTACTGCGCAAAGACACACCAATTTGATTTTGTTTCTGTTCTTTCAATAACACAATATATTCAACACCTTTGATTTGTCCCAACAAAGACAAAGCATTTTCACCACGACCATCAAGATTTTTATATGCCCCAGAATCAACCACAGCAATCGCCAAATGATTGCGATAAAAAAATTCTGCATCGGCAACAACACGCGCCTCGGTTTGTATGGTTTTACGCGGTTTATTATTCAATAATTCTAATAACGTATTAATTTCAACACCTTGCTCTACTAACTCTGCCATAATTCTAAGGGAACGACCATCACGCGCATGTTTAAAATTACCAGTATCAGTCAAAATTCCCACAGCCAATAAATTCAAAACATTAGAATCATATCTCCATCCTGCATCAATCATCAAATCATATACCAAACATGCAGTGGCCGAAGCAGTATCATCATCGATACACAGTTGCCCTAATTTGTTATCATTTTTATGATGATCTATTTCAACTAAAAATTTTGCAGCATCCAATGCAGCCCTGGTTCCACCGATATTATTCACAGTGCCATAATCTAATAACACCGCCAAATCAAAACTTTTTGATAAATCTACATGATTAAAAAATCGTGCATGTCCACGCAACGGCATATAATGTAATGCCTCTGGAACATTACCGTCATAAACACACACAGCCTCTTTACCATAATTCAAACAAATTAATTGATACAAAGCCAAAACCGTACACAAAGCATCCCCATCGGGATTTTTGTGTGCAGTCAGCAAAATACTTTTTGCCGATTCAATTTTTTCTATAAAAAGTTTTGTTTCGTTTTTCATATTATCCAATTGCAATATCTTCGAGCATAAATTGAGCCATATGCCGTCCATTATACTCGTTATCTTTTAATCGTCCTAACATAGATATTGTAGTGTTTGTATTCGCGTCGTCCAGTAAAAAATTCCCGACAGCCGTCCCGACTAAATTAAACCCGACAAAATGAACCGACGTATCCATAGATGTTTTAATAACACCACGTAAATGCGACCCATTTCCCATAACCGTTGCAAACTGTAACCTTGCACCACGCAACACCAATTCTGGTTCGGGATTCCCTTGCCCAAACGGTGCCAACACAGACAATTTAGAAACCAAATCCATTGTTGCGCCACTGGCATCAATTTCTGCATCGACCAAAATTTCGGGCACAATTTGACTATTTCCTAATTGTTCTATCACAGACTTTTCTAAAAATTCGCAAAACTCTTGCTCTTTATCCGCAGGCAACGAAAAACCCGCCGCCGCCGCATGTCCACCACCTTCGGTAACGATTCCTAATGCCAAAGCCTCGTGAATTATATGTCCTAAATCAACATTGGCAACTGACCGCCCAGAACCATTTATAACACCATCTATTTTTGTTGCCACACACGAAGGCCGATTATATTTATCCTTTAATCTGCCCGCAATAATTCCCATAACACCACCATGCCAATTATCTCCGCAGACAAACAAACTGCATTTTCCATTTTTACAACACAATTCAGCCTGCTCGGTCGCACCCAACATAATAGCATTTTGAATATCGATTCTGTCTTTGTTCATCTGATCCAATTTTTCAGCCAATGCACGCGCCACCAAAGGATTATCTGTTAACAATAATTCCAATGCAGGTTTTGCAGAATTCAATCGCCCAGCCGCATTTAACCTGGGGCCCAGCACAAATCCAGCAACATATACAGATGCACGTTTAACCCCCGCAACATCCATTAAAACACGTAATCCTAAATTTTTACGTGTATCTAAAACCTTTAATCCAGTGGATACAAAAGCACGATTTAACCCGACAAGTGGCATAGTGTCACATATAGTCCCCAGCGCAACCAAATCCAGGTATTCCATCAAATTAATTTTTGATTGTAAATCACATTTTTCTTTATTCGTGCAATTACGTAATTCCCTATTCACAGCAACCAAAGTCAAAAATGCAACACCAACCCCAGCCAAATAATTAAGCCCTGAATCATCATCTTCACGTTTAGGATTTACAACCGCATCCGCACACGGCAACACATTATCCGGAGAATGATGATCAGTCACCACAACGGTCATTCCGCGTTTTTTTGCATACTCTATTTCATTTACACAACTGATACCACAATCCACAGTAATTAAAACTTGGGCACCATCATCACACAATTCATCAATCGCAGCAACATTCAATCCATATCCTTCGCCTTCACGGGTTGGAACATGCCATATTGCATCTATACCGACACTACGTAAAAATTTTACAAATATCGCCGTGGACGTAATTCCATCAACATCATAATCGCCATACACAGCTATTTTTTTATTAGAACACACCGCATCCGCTATGATACGCGCAGCAGACTGCATATCCTTTAAAACAAAAGGATCTGGCATATACTCTTTAACCGTAGGTGATAAAAATTTCTCTACATCCGCAGAACCCGTGATTCCACGACCATTCAAAATTTTTTTAACCAAATCTTCTACAAAATCCGTCTTTGCATTAAAATCTATACAATCCGGCAACACCCATGCTTGCCCAAGCACGGATTTTTCTACTAACCTTTTCATCTATACTCTTTTTTTTATTATCGAGTATATTATAACCGAAAATTATTCAAATAGCAACGGAAGGATTCCATCAAGTATTTTTCCAGCTGTTGGCACAGAATTTTGGGATGCCGTTCGCCAACCACCTGTTTCCGCCAAACCTTGGGGTTCATCTAAATTCACCATAATTATATACTGTGGTGCTTCGGCTGGGAAAATACCGACAAATGTCGTCATATTACGACGTTTATCAATAACGCCATTTACGCGTTTTTCCGCGGTTCCAGTCTTGCCACCAATTTTTATTCCATTAATACGGGTTAACTTACCACTGGTTTCTTCGACAACACGTACCATATTATCACGTAATTTTGCAGAAATTTCTTCGGACAAAACCCTGGTTCCCTTGATACGTCCCACATCGCGCTTTTGAATGGTTGGATTTATATATATTCCACCATTTGTTACAGCATTAACACCCAATAATAAATGCATAGGTGTAATTGCCACAGTATGTCCAAAAGAAACTGTTGCAACATCTGTAATTCTCCACTTTTTTGGGAATATAGGATATTCCGTTTTACCAAAATCTAAATCCAATTTTTCATCCAAATGTAATCTATGGAAAAATTCTGGTTGGGCACCCTCAGGAAATTGCAAAGCAATTTGCACACTACCCACATTACACGAATGAACCATAATCTCATCAACATCCATCCATTGTTTTTCATATTTTGCAACATCATGGAAAGTTGTTATATATTTACCACTGCGTGTACGTAACACATACGGTTTACCAACATAATATTTACCATGTATCCCATTTTCATATGCCAACGCAGTATTAAATATTTTTAATACAGATCCCATTTCCAAAACATCACGCATTTGTTTAAACCTGCGATTTTCAACAGGATATGCCGACACATGTTCCGGATCAAAATCTGGCAAAGACACCATTGCCAACATTTCCCCCGTACGTGAATTCATCAACATTCCCATACCACCTTTGGCATGATATTTTTGTACTGCTTCGGATAATCTTGTATGAAATTGCTCTTGAATTCTGGCATCCAAAGACAAACGTAAAGGATCCGTATTTTCGCGCAAATAAGAATCAAATATCCTTTCTGCGCCTTCTAAACCTTCGCCCTCTTTACCAACAAAACCGACAACATGTGCGAACAAATTATGTTTTGGATAACGACGCATCTGTTTTATTTCAACTTCTAACCCTGCTAACTTTGCATCTTTTATCTGTTTACGTTCAGCATCAGTCGCATACTGCTTTAAATACATAAATTTTTTAGATTTCAATATATCATATGCCTGATTCAAAGAATATTTATATGGAAACACTTCATGAATTTTTGCGGCCACCGCATCAACATCTTTCACCGCCCCCGGACGCACCATAATATGACCAGACACAATATTCTTGGCCAATTTTACACCATTTCTATCCTCGATATCTGCACGTGTAATGGTCCAATCCCCACCAATATATGCCTTACCTGATTTATTCGTTCCCATGCCACCGTAATACAAAGTTTTGGCAAAAAATGCGACAAATAAACACGCAATAATAACATGCACCGTACGCAATCTGGTCCTTTCCAAATCGCGTCGTTTTGCAACCCTGCCCCCATATCTATAAATATCCTTTCCTATTTCAAACATTTATTATTTCCTTAACGGCAAATCTTCAATAGATGCATATTTACGAAAACCGATAATTTCCACATGTGGATTTATCGCAGTCACCATACCCAACAAATATTCAGAATTTGTCATTGATTCAAACTTAGCTTGTTCAACTGCGATTTGTTGCTGTGTTTTTACGATTTCATCATGGGTAAATTTCAAAGATTTATGTTGTATTCTGTAACACACCTGTAAACCAACAATCAAAAAAATCACCCCAACAAATGAACAAACACCTATTTTAAACATTTTTTGTTCTTCATTCATATCCGTCATCCATTAATTATTACCAGTTATATATTCTATCATAAATTTTTCAAAAAACTAATCATAGAATTTACCCCTGATAATCTGGCCGCCCCCAATGATAAATTCAAAGAAGAAAATTCACCCAATAAATCCATTTTTTTTATTTCGGCCGGTGTTTTACCATCAACCATAGCCAACAACACCGCAACAATACCACGCACAATTGCCGAATCAGCACGACCATAAAAATTGTTTCCTTGGCGACAAATTTCAACATACGAAGTACAACCCAAAATTTCGCTGCACTCGGCATCATCCGGCACACAGACCATATTTTTACCGAAATCCATCAACATTTCCAATTTATCCACTGGATTATCTAATGCATCTAAAAATTTTTTCATTTGTTCATATTGCATTTCACTACCAACCTTGATTAGTTAAATCCAGTTCCAAACGTGCCGCATCCGACATACGCGATAAATCCCACGCAGGTTCCCAAACCAAATTAACAGATACAGACTTTCCTCCTGCAACATTTTCAACCACATGTTTAACCTGGTCCAACAATTCTTCCATCATAGGACATGTTGGACTGGTAAAAGTCATATCTATTACAATATTCGTATCATTTATAGCAATATTATAAATCAACCCCATATCCCATATATTCACAGGAATCTCTGGATCATATACAGTTTTCAAAGCATTTATAATATCATCACGATTAACCGACATTTTATTTCACTATTTTTTTCACCACAGATATAAATTTATCTGCATCTAACTTGGTATTCCATGGACCCACAGATACACGAATACTGCCATCTATGTTCAATATATGATGTATCCACGTGGCGCACATATTACCAACACGCAGACAAATGCCATTTGCCCCTGCTAACATTCCAAAATCTAATACATGCATACCGTCAACGACAAAACTTAATACAGCCGCATCCCGATTCGTTAATATTTTAACACGCGGAATTTTTTGTAATTCATCATACATATATTGAATCAATTTTAAATCAGGTCTATTTTTTTGCAATTCATCCACAGCAACACCCAACCCACAAATTTGTGTCAATGGTAATGTTCCGGCTTCCCATTTATCAGATGCATTTTGCAAAGTTAATGTTCCATCACGTGCAACATTCGCGACCATACCACCACCAAACTTGTCAGGATAATATTTATCCGCATCACGAATATACAAAATACCAACCCCAGTATCAGCACCAATTTTATGACCAGAAAACACAACAAAGTCAGCATTCCATGCACATACATCTATATTTTTATGAACAACATATTGTGTTGCATCAACAATAACTATGACATCTGGATTCTTTTTACGCGCCATCGCCACAATCGCAGAAACATCCTGGGGCACACCTAAAACATTAGACATCGCCGTTACAATTAAAATATCTGTCTTTGGAATCGAATCGATTTTAATATTAAAATCATCATCCAACTCATACACTAATTCCTTACTGATCTTGCCCTGCTTTAATAAATCTTCCCATGGCAAACGCGCAGAATGATGTTCCAACCCAGATACAGCAAAAACGAATGATTTTTTATACCAAGGCTGCTTTGTAATAATGTTAACAACCCGATTTAATCCATCTGTCGCATTTGCGGTAAAAACTATTTGCGATTCGTTTGCATTTATAAAACCGGCAACTTGACGTCGAACCCCGCGCACCATATCATCAACCATGGATGCCCGCGCACATACACCACGCCCCGCATTAGCATAGCGATTACGCAAAAAATCGGCCTCGGCCTGAATCACAGAATCAGGTTTTAAAAAGCTTGCTGCGGCATCTAAATATACGATTTTATTCATGTATAAAAACCCTTGCATTTCATACAGATTATAATACACTCAAACCGAATATCAACAATCCAAGGAGAAAAAAATGGCTTTACAACATGCAACTGACGATAATTTTCAAAACACGATACAAAATGGATTAACCCTGGTGGATTTCTGGGCCACATGGTGCGGTCCATGCCGTATGTTCGGCCCAATTTTCGAATCTGTATCTGAAAAGGTTCCTGATGTTAATTTTGTTAAATTTGAAATAGATGAAACAAACAGAACGACCCCAACAAAATTTGGGATTCGCAGCATCCCCAGTATTTTGGCTTTCCGTGACGGCAATTTAATCGAGGCCCGCACAGGATTAATGGACGAAGAAACTGTTATATCTTGGATAAAACAATTACAATCAGTTTAAAATTTAAGGAAAATATCATGGCAAAACAAAATTATAAAACACTTGAATTACCTGCAAAATATGTTCCAAAAAAATCTGAACCATATATGTGCGTGGAACAAAAGGCATATTTTTATCAATTGCTGCTTGCACAAAAGCAAGAAATTACACATGGTAATAACGATATGCTGAACACCGTTCGTAATCCAGACACAGGTGACACGGCCGGGGTTGGTGACGAAACAGATAATGCATCCCAAGAACAGGCATTAACTTTAAATTTACGTATGTCCGAACGTGACAATAATTTATTAAAGAAAATTAATGCGGCCTTGGAAAGACTTGAAAACGGCACATTTGGATACAGTGTTATATCAAACGAAGAAATTGGTATATCACGTATGTTGGCACGACCATTGGCAACCATGACTGTCGAAGAACAAGAAGAATACGAAGCACGTAAATAAAAACAAAAAAAATAAAAATCGGGTTATATTTTAACCCGATTTTTTTATATATAAAAAATTTTATTCAATCCACATATTAACCAATGTCGTATTATTACCATCGACCGCCTTTACCTTGGATGTTCTGTTGGTATCAGTCCAACCAATCGTCGCAACTTCCTTATTAGTACTTGTCGTAATAGCCGTGGTCGAAGGATTGTTCTTTAATGTAACTTTTTTATTTGTGTCGTTTTGTATTTCAACATCACCATTAACCTTTGTGATTCTGTTATCCACTGTTTTGACAGTTGCAACACCTATGCTGGCAAAACAAGGAGCGCTGATAATACCAAACACAAACAAAACCGACAAAAATCTAGACACTATTTTTCTCTGTTTCATTATAAAACCTTCCCTTTACTTAGTATTATAATAATTTTCATAAAATCAACGCAAGCACAAAAACTTTACTTTTTAATTTTGCGTTTTGGTGCTGCTTTTTTTGTCTTTTTTGCACCAGATTTAGCTGGTTTTGGTTTATCTTGGGCTTTTTCTTCTGGTTTATCAGAACCTTTTTTCAGTTCTTTTTTAAACACATTGACCCCATTAGCCAAATTTTTCATCATACCTGGTATTTTATTGTGCCCGAACAAAATCAACAACAACACAACAATAACCAGAATTTCTGCCCAACCTAATCTTCCGAACATTTTATTGCTCCTTATTTATTATTTTGCAACGTAACAATCCAAGCCATCAGATTTTGCATTACGGCAGAATCCATTAGCATCATTTGCAGTATTAAACGCAACACGCAATCTGTATGTTGTACGACCATCTTTTAACACAGATGCCAAAACGACAAACTGTTTACCTGCGAATAAACTGGCATGCGATGCACGCATTTTTTGTCCCGCAGCATTCGCAGCATCACGTGTGGCATACGAACCAAATTGAACATACCAAGCCGCGCCAGACGTCTGCGCTGATTTTTGGCTTTTCTGTACAGGCTTTTGTGCTGGTTTTGCCACAGGCTTTTTAACCTCTGGTTTTACAACTGGTTTTACTTCTGCTCTATCTGGATTAAACGTAACTTCGCGCCGATCTTCGACAACACGAACATTTGAATCTTCTGCTGCAACCTGAACCGATGGTCTTGCCTGTTCTGGCGCAGGTTGTTGCACAACAACCTTTTCTGGCATTGGTAAAGGTTGTGGATTAACATCCGGCGTCGGCATTGGCATTGGCTGAGGCATCGGGATTTCACCACCATCAACCGTGACTTCGGGTTCTGCATCCAAATCAATTTCCACAGACGAAGACGAATTACTATTGACCGTCCGCACAATTATATATGTTGCCAACGCAATCACGACCAATCCAACACCCAACAACAACCATGGTTTTTTGGGACGTGGGCTGGAAAAAGCAACCTCTGGCAAAGAATCAGATGTATCCGCATCTAAATCCAACAAATCCAAATTTGTATTGTCTTCGTTATTCATAAAAAACTCCCTTAGATTTTATTATCTAAGGGATATTATATCATAAAAAACACATTAAAACAAATCTTTAAAACCTAAATTTATTTCGGCATTTGACCAAAATGTGGTGGTACGATTAATTTTTGATTTTGTTCAACTATTGGTTCTACCTCGCACTTGCAACACCCAGACACAATCCCAACAGTCAAAACAGCCAAACTGATTAACAAAAGCCTTTTCATAAAATCTCCTTTTATCTAAATTATGCCCCAATCAAACGATTGGGGCAACACATTTTATAAAGGCATCTTGACTGCCGTTACCATTTGATTTACAAAATCTGACAAACCGACAACTTCTTGTCCTTCGACACCCAAACGACGCAAAGTAACCGTTTTGTCGTTTTGTTCTTTTTCACCGACAACCGCAATGATTGGTGTTTTGGCCAATGATAATTCACGAACCTTGTAATTAACCTTTTCATCACGCAAATCGGCACGTGTATAAATACCAGCTGCACGCAAATCAGCAACAACTTTTTCTGCGTATTCGCGATATTTTTCGGATACAGGTACCACCACCACAGGTTCCGGTGACAACCATAATGGCAAATTACCACCCGTGGATTCTAACAAGATTCCAAAAAATCTTTCGATTGAACCCAACATAGCACGATGCAACATAATTGGGCGGTGCTTTTCGCCATCTTCACCGATATAAGACAAATCAAATCTTTCCGGCAAATTCATATCCAGTTGCACAGTACCACATTGCCATTTACGACCAATTGCATCCCACAAATATGCACAAATTTTTGGTCCATAGAATGCGCCCTCGCCTTCGGCAATAATGTATTCTACACCCGCAGTATCCAGAGCCTTGCGCAAAGTATCTTCGGCAAAATCCCACACTTCATCACTACCGATTCTAAATTCGCTATCAGGACGAGTTTCTAAATCAAACAAGATTTTTGTAAATCCTAATTTGCTATAAATATCTTTTATCAAGTTCAATGCCTTGATAACTTCTTCCTGCATTTGTTCTTCTGTACAGAATATATGTGCATCGTCTTGGGTTAATTCACGCACGCGCATCAAACCCGCCAGCGCACCAGACGCCTCGTAACGATTCACTTTACCGAATTCAGCCAAATACAATGGCAAATCTTTGTAAGACTTAATTCCTTGGGCATACACCAACATACCGCCTGGACAAGACATAGGTTTCACACAGAAATCTTTGCCATCCAAAGTTTTACCGGCATAATTGTGACTCGCATATTTTGCCCAATGTCCAGATTTTTCCCACAAAGAACGTTCCATAACCGTTGGAGTTGAAATTTCCAAATATCCAAAACGATTTTGTGTTTCACGAATAAAGTCAATTAAACGACGATAAACTTTAAACCCTTTATCGTGCCAAAACACAGCACCCGGTGCATATTCAGGTTCAAAATGGAACAAATCCATCTCTTTACCTAATTTACGATTATCGCGCTTTGCGGCTTCTTCTTGCATTTTCAAGAATTCTTCCAATTCTTCTTTGGATGCGAACGCATCGACATAAATACGTTGCAACATTTTATTTTTGGAATCACCCTTCCAATATGCACCAGCAACCGTACGGATTTTAAACCCGTCCCGTGGTAAATCTTTGGAACTTTCAACGTGTGGTCCACGACACAAATCTGTAAAATCACGGAAAGTATATATGGATAATTTTTCCCCAGCCGCATCATATTCATTCAACCATTCCATTTTATATGGTTGATCAGCAAAGATTTGTTTTGCTTCGTCTAAATCGACAATTTTTTGTTCGAATCGACCATTTGATTTAATCAACTCGCGCATTTCACGTTCTATTGCGGCAAAATCTTCTTCGGAAAATCTATATTCTGTATCAAAATCGTAATAAAACCCGTTTTCAATAGCCGGCCCCCCAGCAAACTTAACATCTGGGTGCAATTTTTTAACAGCAGCCGCCATAACGTGTGCCAGCGAGTGACGAATCAATTCAATTGGATAAGACATAATAAATACCTTTTTGTTTTAAGTTTTCTTAAATAAATTGTTTTGAATTATAATACGCACGTTTATTTAGTGCAAGCAAGAACCAACGACCCCCGCGGGGGTTGTGAAAAATGTAGTAGTAAAGAATAATTTATTCAAAATCATATACATATGATAAAACAATCCTTTTCAAAAGTCAACAATTTGAATTTTGAAAAAATATCAAAATATGATAAAATAGAAAGATAATGAAAGGGAACCCCAGGGAATGAAGAAACTGTTATTTATTATTCCATTTATAATTAATGCGCTTTGCATCGCGCCAATTTATGCGTTATGCGCCCCCGGCGATTCTGACTGTACCAGACCAACCGGCGGCAAACCCGTCGGTAAATGTGATAAACAAGATGATAAAGCCGGAACCGTTTGCACCACACGGGTCAACGGGGCCACGTTTGCAGAATGCAGACCAAATAATAGGGCCGGCACATTAAGTTGTACATCATTATGTTGCGCCCAGGGATATTACCTGAAACACAACGATGACGGGGTCAGTTATGGTTATTGTGTAACAGAAAGAGAGGCCATCAAAGATTGTGAAAGATGCAAAGGAGGCAATTGTGAACCTGTACTCCTAGAAAACCAACCCAGACCATACAAAAAGTGGAAAAACAGCAAAGATTTTCCATGCACACACAACCTGTTCTTAGGTTGCCAACCCAAACAAAGCACACCCATCCCAGAACCAGAAGTTCCACAAAATAATGACACAGAAGAACCAGTTCCTCCTGAAACAAATACCCCCACCCAAAACCCGCCAACCAAAGAAACTGGTTGCACATTATACTTTGACGATGATGTAAAAATTTCTGGGGTACAAAACGCAAAAAGTGCAAAAAAATCATTTCGGGCAAAATATACAACTATAACAACAAACGAAAGCGGACCAAATATTGCCACATATTATAAGAATGACAAAGACACAATTTTTAAACAAAATTATGATACCGGTAATGGCACAAATTATGACCCAGCCATTCATCATTTATTTAACATAATCAAAATAGAAAAAAATGGAGAATCCGCAAATATTGATTTAACAGGACTTTCCAGCGCAACTTATGCCGAATTTGAATGTAACAGCCCATCAATTACCCTTTTTGATACAGTTGACCCCCAAACACAAACACCGCCATCACCATCACAACCAACAATAATATCCAGTGGTACAACTTGCACACAATCTGGTTGTTTTAATCCATCGGTGTTCGTATACATGGATATGATGATAGATACTTATTTCAATACAAAAGCATCTGTTTGGAAAAATGACGAAGGCACATTTAATACAAAACGATTGATAGCTGATTCTGCGGCCAGTGTTGTATTGGGCACAATTGGCGGTGTCGTCACCAGCAACATTGTCAAAAAGAATCAAATCCAACAAGGATTCGAAACATTAAAGTGCACAATTGGCGGCCAAGATGTGGCGAGCTTTGGTGACGAATTCTGGGTTGGAATACAATAAAAATGAAAAAATTATTGTTGTTATTTTTCATATTAACGCCAACATTTGCACTATCAGAAGACACTGGTTGTACTCTAATATTTGATAATGGACTGAAAAAAAGGGTGCTGACCAATGTGATTCACGCACATTGGCATCTTTCAAATGACGACGATGGCATGTTTCTGGGCGAATTTTTTGATACCGCTAATAATAAAATAACAACCGATGCATCTGGTAACCATTTTTTGTTTGAAAATGTCAATTACCTTAGATTACTACGTGTTAATCGTGAAATTGTAATCCGTGCACTCCCCGTATTTTCAACAATACCACCCGTACCTGTAAAATTCGTTCATTTTCACTGCAAAAAATTCTCAGGCCGATATTTTTTTGCACTTGAATGCGCTGATGATATGCAGGGCGGCACACAAATCGGCGCACGCGATGACATACCACTGTATGATAAATGTATCCGTGGCACACCAAAAAAACCAACAAAACCTGATCCAACGCCATCATCCCCAGATACGCAAAAAGACGCACCCACATACGATTTTAATTTAACATATCCCCATCCATTCTATCAATATCACGCATGTATAATAAAACAAGACGACGAAGACTATACACCACTAAGAGACGATAATAACAATATAATGCAAACATGGTTCCCTGATAACACAAAATGCGAAATTGAAATTGATGCAGACACATCTTTATCGGGGACATGCAAAAAGATCAACCAAAATGCCACATACAGTAACTACATGGGTAAAAAATATATCATAGATTCAAATGACACAGAAATATACCTGGTTCCAAATCCAATAAACCATGATACTTACCATTGTGTCGTTCCAAATTACAGAATCGAAAACGACGGTCGATACACACCAATTCCACAACCACAACCATTAACACCATTTGACGAAATGTCACAATTTATAGACAATAATTTTTCACGATCTGTTGCATGGACAAATGACGATGGTGAATTTAATACAAAACGCCTGATATCTGATTCGGTTGCTGTTGTTGTATTGGGTACCGTTGGTGGTGTTATCACCAGCAAAATCATTAACAAAACCCAAATTGACAATGGATTGAATTATTTAAAATGCACAATCAATGGACAAAATGTCGCAACATTCGGCGACGAATTTATCGTTGGTATACAATAAAAAACGGGCAAAACGCCCGTTTTGTTATATTAAACACGCAAGTGTCGGGAAATCTATGATACTGCCAAATAATACAGCAAAAAAGAAACACACCGACCCACCAATCACAAACAAATGCCATAACGCATGTGAAAATTTCATTTTGCGCCATAAATAGAAAATAACACCAACCGAATATGACAAACCACCCGCCAACACAAACCACATACCACGATGCGATATTGTTTGAATCATAGCAGGCAAAATCCAAACCAATGCCCATCCCATAAGCAAATATAAACTGACAACCCATTTTGGTTGATTATGTGGATTTCTAAATTTCATAATCGCACCAAAAATAACAATCGCCCACATAATACCGAACACAGACCACCCCAATCCCATATGATGACAACGATTTAAATTCACTAATAAAAAAGGCGTGTATGTGCCGGCAATCAACGCATAGATGGCAATACTGTCCCATACTTCAAAAAAACATTCGCTGCGGGAACCTATCATCGCGTGACACATTGTTGAACCAAAATACAAAAAGAACATTGTTGCCCCAAATATAGAACACGAAACAATCGCCCAAATATTATGATATAAAACCGCATACGCCACCAACATGGCCAAACCCGCAATAGCCAATCCTATACCAATTCCATGTGTTAAAATGTTCATAACAGATTCTGCATGCGTCACAGGCCGTTCCCAACGAAAAAATCCCGTTGCTTGTAATACTTTTAATAAACGTGATGCATGTGAATTATTTTTCACGGCACGCAATTTGGTGCGCACTTCCTTCCTTGTCTTCTCTCTCATTTTATTTCGATGCTCCCTTCACTCTTTCCCTAACACGCACTTCACCCATCACTTGCATAATGGAATATAAATCAGGTGTGTTTGTACGACCACTCATCGCCACACGCAAATTCATCGCAGCATCACCATTTTTAATACCCAGTTTTGTTGCAACCGCAACAATTTTATTCCACCAAGTATCCTTATCGTCATTGATATCAAATGTGGCTAAGAATTCATTTAATACATCTTTGTTAAATTCAAATTCTTTATTTGCAACGAACAGTTCATCCCAGAAATAACTAACCTCATCTAACGTCTGTTTCCATGTAATAAAATCTTTACGTATACGCTTTGGATTGTCGCGTTCAATTGCTAACACAGATGTTAAATACGCTGTATCACTCACCTGCATTTTATTAATATCTGTTCCATATTCATTTGCCCAATCAACAACATATTTTACCAAATCTGGAACCGGCAAAGTTGCAATATATTCTTTGGCCCACCATTCCAATTTTTTCATATCGAACAACGACCCAGACGTTGGAATTTTCTTTGGACGCAACTCATAATCCCAGAAAGATTTAACCTGGCCTTTCATTCTAGCATCTTCATAACCTGATGCCAAAATATTACCCAAATAATCAACCACAGCATCAGTTGGCCAACCATCTTGCAAGAAAAATGCAACATTGGCCTCTGGATCATGACGTTTAGACAATTTCCTTTGTTTACCAGTGTCCGCATCAATTTTATCTAATGTTGCAGTATGAATATAAGCGGGCAAATTCCATCCCATCATATGAAACATTTGAATATGTAACGCAACCGTTCCAAAATATTCTTCACCACGCACAACGTGTGTTACACGCATAAAATGATCATCACACAAATGCGCAAAATGGTATGTTGGCAACCTATCCGTAGATTTAATTAAAACAATATCTTCATTATTTTCTGGCACAGATATAGAACCACGAACCGCATCCTTACAAAAAATTCTTTGTTCAGGATTACCGGTTGAATATAAACGAATCGATGGGATTTCACCATTATCTAAATGCTTGATTATTTCTTCATCACTTATATCACGATCGCGTGCAAATTCGCCGTAAATACCCGTTGCAAAACCAGCCGCCTTTTGTTTTTCACGTATTTCATCCATTTCTTGTTGTGTCAAAAAACAAGGATACGCCAAACCCTTGGCCAATAAATCTGCTGCAACCGAATGATAAATATCACGGCGTTGAGATTGATAATACGGTCCATACACTTCATCGTTATCATTTTTAATACCGAATTCTGCCAACGAATTAATTATGATATCTACTGCTTCTTTGACTTCACGTTTTGTATCTGTATCTTCGATACGTAACAAAAACAAACCACCAGATTGTTTAGCCAACTTGTAATCAATTAACGCACTGTACAGCCCACCCAAATGCATATACCCAGTTGGACTGGGGGCGAATCGGGTAACATACGCACCATCAGGCAAATTACGTTCTGGGAATTTTGCCTCTAATTCATCAATAGTATATTTTGGTGCACCACCCAATACACGTGCAATCAAATCTTTACTTAATCCATTACGCATTTTCGTTTTCCTTGTTTTTACAACTTTACAATTCTATACTAATTATATGGAAAAACAAGAAATAAGAACATTTGGTCGCCGACATGGCAAAAAACTGTCCGCCCGCAAACAAACTTTGCTGGAAACTGTTTTGCCGGCCTTTTTACCAAAAAACATCAAAAACACCGGGAATTTAATTCTGGAAATTGGGTTTGGTAATGGCGAACATTTACGGGAACTTTCGATTCGTAATCCCGAATCGGTTATTATCGGTGCCGAACCATTTATGAACGGGGTTGCGGCCCTGCTCTCGGCTATTACAAACGAATCGGATAATCAAATTTTACCAGAATATAAAAATATACGTATTTGGCCGGACGATGTTCGCAAATTTTTCACCGATTCGAATTTGCTGTTCAATGAAATATGGATTCTGCACCCTGACCCATGGCCCAAGGCCAGACATGAAAAACGTCGGTTATTAAATGCCGAATTCTTAAAGTTATTGGGAACACGCCTTGCAAAAAACGGTCAAATCATAATTGGTACCGACCATTGGGAATACTTTGATTGGATTGTTGAACAAACAAAAAAAACTGCGCTATACGCATCGTTTCCGGACATTTCTACAATTCATACACGTTATCAAGAGAAAAATATGGCGGCCACGACCCAACCAAAATATTTAATCTTAACAAATCAATAACTAACAAAGATTTTTAACTTATCCAACAATTCTGGCCGCATAGACGCAACCAAACGATACACTTGCTCTGCCCGTCCATGACTTTCACCCAACATAACGTGCAGTTCCATATTTTTATCCGCATCCCAATTTTCCAGAGCAGCATAAATTCGACCAGTAAAATCAGATTTTTCCTGTGCATCATATGTCATAATTAACAACAAAGATGTGGCACGCAATTTTTTCAAACAATCAAACACATTTTCCCAATCCAACGGCCAAACTTCGAACATATCCAATCCCACAGACAAATCTTTATCAAAAAACAAATCGTCACGCACCGCGGTCAAAACACCGGTAAATTTTTCCAATTCGTGTAATTTTAAAATGACTTGTGCACCATTTGCACCTTGCTTGAACACAGAATTTATATCAATCGCCAATGTTGACATTGTATTTTCAAAAACATTTTCAACACGAAACCTGGGGATGATTTTAACATTTAATTTTTCAACCCATGGCCAAATCACAGGGACATGTTCTGGTGTTACCGACAACAACGGCACTTTCATTTCCGCGGCATATTCCACAGCCCCCGCCAAATCTGTTTCGTCACAATGATCCGCCAGCCACAAAGAAACAGCCCCGACGACATCATCACTAAAAATATCTTTTATGTTTATCATTGTGCTTTTTATTCTATCACAAATATGATATAATTGTAACAAATGATAACACATAACAAGATAAATTATACATTACTGGGCACGCTATGGATATTAGCCATAGTGTTGGTGTTGGACTTTTGGCTCAACACTGCATATAACTTTAACATGTTTTCGACCGCGCATTGGCAATACGTTGCAAATTTACAGGCGGCACATAAACCGATAAAATCCGGATTTTATATTGCAATAACACTTGCCATTTCATTCGGTATTTTTGGGTTATTTATGTTATTCAGGCCACGTTTCAGGAAAATTTTACTGGGCACACCATCCAATACAGTTCCAGAAAGACCAATTCCACAAACGCAAACTGTGGAACATGTAGCACATAAAAAAAATACTGAACCCGTAATGCAGCGTCCGCCACAATTACATATACAAACATCACAAAAACCTTTACGTGCACCGGCACCATATGACACACCGGCTGCAACGAAACCGGAAAAACCTGTGGCAAAATATACCACCGAAACCAGTGATATATTCACCCAGGCCAACTATAAAGTATTAACACCAAAAACTATCAAGGGTGTTCCTTTGTCATTGGTTGCAATTGGTTCAAATGAAACATTATGGTTGGGTGCATGCGAAATATCCCACGAACAAATTGCTGATATAATTTTGGCATTCAAATCTGTTTTTGATGAAACATTGAATGATATAAATATCGACATCAATGCATTTATAATAAACCCGACCGACAACGACAATGTGGACGGTGTTTTGGATGTAAAAAGCATTGATGAATTAAAGAAATTTATATCCCAAACAAAGAACGAGCCCGAATTTGACGATGAAACAGAATCTGATAACATGGACGCGTTTTCCGGATATATTGAAACCGTATTGGCATATCTGGGGAATGTATAATGAAAATATCTGAAACCGTGGCTATTTCCAGAATTTCAGAGCTCGGCATGGATGATATGCCATTAATAGAATACACCAAAAAAAACGCACAATTACCCGCTGACTGGTTTGCGCGTTATCGCAAATTATGCCGTGAATTCATGGAGTCATTAACTGATTCCGCCACAGAAATCGCATTTATGAATTTATCACAAAATGAATTTATGGGATTAATTACGGGTCGTGCATTACCGCGCAATACATCTATACGGTGGCGCATACCAATCACAATTGGTGGTGAATTAACAATTGAAAATATGTTTTTATGTCGCACATTTCCGCATTCACATAAACTGGACAGATTTATACTGGAACAGGCAGATAACGACACAATATGGTTACCGAATCCTGCACGTGCCATATACATACCTGCGCATACGGCGGGTGGTGGTGTCGGTGGCAATGCCACAACCGACAGGTTATCACAAATCGCGGCCCAAATCGTGAACGATAATTCACTGGGATAAATCAAAGGGAACATACAAAATGAATCTGGATGAATTTTTAAACGCGATAAAAACCAAAGGTGCATTCATCTGGGGTCCGTCGAACATACGCGCCATAGAATACGCGAATTCATTGTTACAGCAAAAAAAATGCGCGATACTTCCAAATTCTTTGATTAATTTATATACAAAAACAGCCGGGATAAATTTGGGATCTGGATACATATTTGGACCATCAGAATTACCAAACGGGAAAAATTTCCCCATCCCCAGTATTATTGAAATAAACGACGAAATTCGTAACATACCAGCATTACGGGATAAAACATTATTTGGACGTAATGACCTGTTTTGGTTTGCATTTGATGCATTTGGCAAATGTTACATGATAAACAACACAAACGGTACAATATTACGTCAATACGATGACACATACCGCGCACTTTACGATTGTTTGGTTGGGGGAAAATTATGAAAAAATTTTTTCGTAAAATATTTATGATTGCGTTATGTTGCGTATTGCCATTATCAGCCATGGCCGCCCCATCCCCACGCGAGATTTGGAATTATAAAAAGGGCGATGTCACACGCTTTTTGAAATACGACCATTTAAGTTATGGGGTATTGGATGACACACCGTTTGCATGGACTATGATAATACCCAACAGAGACTGTAACTCTGGAAATATCGCTGCGATACGTGCAATGCTACAAGTCGATTCAAACTTAGCAAATTCACGGAGGTTCAACCCCAGTGATGGTACCGTCCTATTTATTCCTGCTAATAATTGTTGTATAAATAAATATGATACATGTACAAACAATATGGCCGAAATTGCCGAAATATTATTGGATTATGGTGCGGATGTAAATGCACTGGGTAATCCAGACCACGATGTTAAAAAAGGCCCTCGCACACCGTTGGCTGTTTTACACGAAGCAACACAGGTCCAAACATGCGATAATAAATCTGTATGCGAAAAAATTGAACAAATGTTATTAGAACGTGGTGCTGTATCTGCATATAATAACGATACACCAACACAAAACAGGGATAATACCAACACAACTGGTAACAACAATCAACCACAAACCGACAATAATACCAATACGACACAAAATACGGACAATACAAACCCAAATAGGGATAATAATAACAATTCCCCAGAACCAGAGCATACGGTTATCACAACCATAACCGTCAATGGCAAGGTTATGGATACAACAACCAATAAACCATTGGCTGGGGCCACGGTCACTGTATTGGATAGAGACGGAAAAACTCTCAACCCACCTATTACAACAAAAACAGATAAAAAAGGTAATTTTAAATTATCCAACGTACCAAATGATGCACAAATCCAGGTAACATACAATAATCAAACAACAACAAGCAATGCTGATAAAAATATAACAATAAATCTGGCAATCCCATCCGCCCCAACATCATCAAACCGAAATACAAACTTGACGGCCGTAATCAAAATAAAATCTGGTGCCCCAGCATCCGGTGCAATTGTAACCGCATTGGATAAAAGTGGCAAACCACTGGGCGAATCTGCAAAAACCACCACAGACTCAGATGGAAGATTCACACTGGAAAACATACCAAAGGACGGTAAAATAGAAATACAATACAGTGATAAAGCAACAACAACTGATGTTAAATCAGTTGGCAAGGAAATAACATTTCCAATCAACCTTATCACAAAAACAGGTCGTGTCATAGATACAGAAACAAAAAAACCTTTATCCGGTGTAAATGTAGAAGGTTTGCGAAATAATAACCAAAAAGAACTGTCTTTGATACCACGAATAACAACCACAACCGATGATGACGGCAATTTCACACTGGACAATATCCCCGAAAAAGCAAAAATAAAAGCATCATACCAAGGAAAATCCAGGGTTATATCATACGAAAAAACAACACAAACACCAATTATTATCAACCTGCCTATTACTCCTAAAATAGAAACAAATGCAATCACAGGAAAAATATTATCTAACGCAACTGCTGAACCTTTATCTGGGGTAACCGTGACTGCATTGAACGCAAAAAAACAACCCATAGGTGACCCTATAATAACAACATCGGATGGTGAATTTAAATTCAATCAAGCACACAAAAATGGCTTTATCCAGGCAAAATATCAAAACATAGAAAAAACATTACCAGTTACACCAGAAATGAAATTTGTTTTAGAATTACAACCAACAATGACAGTACATGGCAAAATTGTACAAACCGGCAGTCAAGAACCACTAAACGGTGCAGACGTGGCGGCAACGAACCCGGCAAACCATAATATTTTACTTGTGCGTCAACATGGATCAACCACAGAAACAATTTTAGCAAAAGCAGACGAAAATGGTGAATTTACCATGACAGACGTACCAACAAATTGTAAAATACGGGCAAGGTATATAGGAAAAGAAGCTATTGTGGATCCCAAAGACCAATTAACCATAGAAATGGAGATAACAAATCGATTACAACCTGTAATCGCACAAGATTGCACCCCAGAAGCATTAAAATCAATACATGCTATAAATGCTGTATCAGTGAAAGGCAAATGCCTGGCCTTGGAATGTGAACACGATAAACAATATTATATCACCCCAGATCCAGAGCGTATCTGCAAAGAATGTTCAAAATGCACAGACACAACAACAATTGATTGTACAGTTACCAGCCAAGATACTTTCCAAGGCAAATTACGCGACCCAAGACAGGACGAATTAAATGTCGACCCCAGTCCAAACCCAATCATGGAATATCCATATCCGTACAGAATCAACATAAACAAAGAATACGATTTCTCAACAAGATACAAATGTACGTATGCCAAAACATGTAAAAAAGGATATGGTCATTTGAGCAACGAAGATAAAGATAGCCCTGATGGATCATGTACCCCACAAACATACACTATTACATACAAAAATGTAGAAAATTATACCGCTGATCCCACAGAATACACATTCGGTTCAGGCGCCACAATCCAAGGCACCCCAACAAAAGACGGATATACATTCAGTGGTTGGTGCACAGACGAACATTTGCAAAATTGTGCCATGACCCAAACAATTGGAACGGACGCAACTGGTAATCAAACATTCTATGCAAAATGGACAGCCAATACATACAAAATTGTATATTTCGGTTTAGATGGCGTAACATCAAACGGTCAAAGTCAACAACCACAAACATATACATATGGAACCACTGTCACAGCAAAAACACCAACAAAACAAAACGAACAATTTGTCGGCTGGTTCCGTGACAATGGATACACATTCCAATGTGATGGTGACACCATTATCTTGGAAAACGATATTGGCGATCAACAACGCTATGCCAAATGGTCATCATGCCTCACACAAGAAATGATAGACAAACATGTATCCGATGCCGAGGTTGATAAAGACGGCAACTGTGTTCCCACAAACTGTCACAAGTTATATAAGTTAGTCCCAGGAAACCCAGATAATCCATGTGTATTAAAACATACACGTGGTGAGCCTTGTAACAACCAGGTTAGCAAAGACGATCCAGATTTTAAATCTTCGGGTGGACATCCAGACCAAATAACCGAAGGCACATGGGAAACCGACGGCGACAGATGGAAATGTAAAGCCACCCAATGCGCAGACGGATTTGTCCCGAATGATGCGGGCGAATGCGTTCCTGATAAACACAAAATTGGCGACGAATGCGGTCCAAATGATCCCCCAATAGATTCACGCAGAATCAAAGGTGCATGGCGCAAAGATACAAAAAATAATAACGAATGGTTTTGTTATTCTACACAATGTGTAAGTGGATTTAATGCCGTTAATGGTATATGCGATGCATTACCACCACGTGAAATGTACTTTTCACCATTTGATAAATTAAAATCATTTATGAATCAAAATTTCAGTGAAAAAGCATCAGCTTGGAAAAATTACGACGATACATTTAATACAAAACGATTGGTATCTGATTCTGCGGCCAGTGTTGTATTAGGTACCATTGGTGGTGTCGTTACCAGCAATATTGTAAAAAAGAACCAAGTTCAACAAGGATTCGAACAATTAAAGTGTGTAATTGGTGGACAACCTGTTGCAACATGGGGCGATGAATTCACGGTCAAGGTATATTAAAACACATGAAAAAAATATCTGTATCTTTATCAGGACATCAAACCAGTGTATCACTGGAACCAGAATTTATCGCAGAATTACAGCGTATAGCAAAAATCGACAAAAAATCATTGGCATCTATTATTGCTGAAATAGATGCCAATCGTAGTAATAACAATTTATCATCTGCTATACGTGTGTGGATATTAAACACAGTTCGCAAATAACATTACATACAATATTCCCTTAATTTATGAATTAAAACATCACGTGCCACACTTTGCTCTGGTATTTCAACTGGTCGTACTGGTTCAGTACCTTGATGTTTTGGTAATTCCGACAACAATGCATCTGCGCATTCATATTCAGACAAATATACATCACCCTTTTTCAACAAACGCATTATCGCCTCGTGTATTTCGTTATCAGAAAATCTGCGTCTGTTCGTCCAATCATATTGCATTTTATAATTATGCATCGGTGGCGTATATGACCAACCCATTTTCTCAGCCAATTTATACCTGGCATCATCTGATTTGAACAAACACAAAGAAATATAACGATCCTTGGCTGTACGCCTGAATTGAATTAATTTATTACCATGTTCATCGCACATGTCCGCATCATCTTTGTGTTCACGTAATGCAGCTGATACAACACCTATATTTTTATGTAAAACAGAACACAAATCAGCAATCGAATCCCATTGTTCGCCCTTTTCTGGCACCAAGCCAAAGCAAGTCAAACCAAATTGATTTGCAAATATCGGCAAATATTTTTTATTTAACAATACGCCTTGTTTAGTAATATGCACCGCCCTCACCCCGGCGACCTTTTGAAATGCTGTTAAATATGTTACAATTCTATCTTTTGGTATATCAACATATTGTTGTAATCTGTTACCATTTATCCATACAACTTTCTTATTCATCATAACCCCCAAAAAAATTACTAACTATTCTTATTTGTTCTATACGCAGTAAAACAGCCTATAAAAGCAATAATCATGATGATTATAAACCACAAATCACGACCTATCAACCTATAAATCGTCATATGTGAACCACGCACAGTTCCATCCAAAACACCAATTTTACCAATTGGTAATTGCGATATCACGGTCCCATCCGCCGCAACAAAAGCACTGATTCCAGAATAATTCGCCCTGATTACCGGCACCCCAGATTCAATTGCGGCCCTGCGCACCATACTCAAATGTTGATATGTCCCAGGTGTATTCCCAAACCATGTATCATTCGTGATATTTATAATTGCATCCAAATATCCATTATCAACAACCGCATTAGAAAATATAATTTCATAACACACAGCCGGTGCAAATGCAAACATCTTATCATCACCAAAATGTCCAGAAATAATACGTTTACCATCCCCAGGTGTTAAATGTGCCGGTGCAGGAACAAATTTAATTGGACCATATTCACCAAATGGAACCAAATGCGATTTATGATGCATATCAACAATATTACCGCTTTTATCTGCCATCACCAAAGAATTATATGATGCCCCCATATTATATACAGTTGCACCAACAATTACCGGTACTTGTAACACATTAGCAATTGGCATAAAATCATCATAACGTAATACAAATGGATATGACGTTTCTGGATAAACAACTAAATCAACATCATGTACATCACCGGCCAGTTTTATCAATTCGTCAACACGATTTTTTGCCTGATTCAGTGCATCCGCACGCGATAAAGCAATCTTGTAACTTTGACTTGTCACAGGTTGCACAATACGCACATTTATACTTTCATTACCTTCTTGGGATACAGATATATTTTCATACGCGTACACCATTCCCCCAGATAACAACAAAGCAAAAAACAATCCAACAAACCAATTAGATTTATCACGCACATTTTGTAAAACTTGGACAAACACAGCAATTAATCCAATAATTATAAACGTTAACCCAAATGCCCCAAACAAAGACATAGTATTAGAAATTAATGGATATGGTAACATAATATTCGCAATTGGATTCCATGGAAACCCTGTACAAAACCATTCACGTAACCACAAAACAAACACCCAACTTCCTGCAAACAAAAACGGTCTGGCCCAATATTTCATGCGTATACAAGATGTAATCACAAACGGTATTGTAAATATTAACATACCCACAACGCCAATTCCTAATATAATAGGCACAGTCCACACGGCAAATTGTTTCGCTAATTCTGGGACAACATAAATAGAATTAACTGTCCACCAAAACATAGATATCGCGTACAGTGCACCAAAAGGAACCGCACGCCACCATGCGCGCCAAAAAGGCACACGTTTATCCCCAGTACACAACAACCAATATGTTCCACCAATTGCCAAACATGTTACCCACCACATATCAAAAGGTGCAAAACCTAATGATACAACAGCCCCAAATAATGCACACAGCGCATATTTCCACCATTGAAATTTATCTGCATCATCATCTGCATACGGATTTTTTATACCTAATTTTTTTAAAATCACGATTTCTTTACCTTCCATAACCTTTGCCTGGGGGTCTGTTAAATGATCATATCCCAACAAATGCAAAACGCCATGCACAACCAAATGCGCGGTATGATCTTCCACAGAAATCCCTGCATCTTTTGCCTCACGCAATACAGTATCCAAAGATATAAAAATATCACCTAATAAAATATCATCGTTTAATTCAAATGATAAAACATTTGTTGGCTTATCAATATTTCTGTACACTTTATTCAACGCATGAATTTCAGCATCATCAACCAATGTAACAGACACTTCGGCATCTTTGTATTTCTTGCCAACAACCGCATTAGCGATTTGTTCAAAATTTATATTATATTTTTTCCACAGTTTATTATTGTAATTTACACAAACTTTCATTTTTACTCTCTTTTTAATACTAAACCTTTAAAGAAACCAGAACGTGCTCTTTTACCATCAACTGTCTTAGACGCGTTTGCAAACTGACTTATTTCAGCATCTTGCATTTCTTTTAATTTTGAAGCAGCAACACTATTATCCAGATCAGCAGCTTGTTTATAATACTTTTTAGCATTTTTTAAATCGCCTTTTAACCCATACGCATAACCTAAATTAAAGTAAGTACTGCTTCTATCAATATTTTCACTTTCTATCAGTAAAGCCCGATTTGACATTTCTATGGATTTATCATATTCGCCACGATGAATATAAGTAATAGCCAAATCATTAAACAAATCTGGACTCATACCTTTTAGTTCTATAACTTTACTAAAACCTTTCAAAGCGGCATCATAATCTTTTTTATTATAACTATTTAGTGCTTCATTATATAATTGTTGTACACTTTGATTACTATACAAATATTTATCAACATCAACACAATATGCAAATACATCATCACGATGTTCTTCGGCCCTTTGTACAACCTGACATATACTCACCCCGTTGGCAACAACACCGCAACAAATAACACTTTTTGCATCGAGCAAATTAGCTTGTGAAAAATCTTTCCTTAATTTATCAAAATAATTATTAGCATAAGATACAGCCCCAGACCTGTTACAATCAATCTGTACACCGAACATATCTTGACAATAATTATCAACATTCAACAACAATAATATTTCATGAACGCGCCGAGATTTTAATCCACGATAATTCTTTAATCTACTCTTATCAACATCATCATCAACTTGTAATAAATATTTTGCCCATTCTAAACGCTTATCAGGATGAGCCACAATAAATTCACAAAATTTTTTACCACATGCTGGCGAATTAAATAACACAGATTCGATGACCGTTAAATCCTTGGGCGTTAAATAAATATTACTACCAGCCAAAACATCACACATATAATGGTTAAAATTTCGTCCATTATCCATATAAAAGAACCATCCTTCAATAGCATCATATACCTCGTCATCAGTCAGGCCTCGTGGTTCTGAACCTCCTTTATCCCGTGGATATTTATGGAACATATTGGATGCCAGACACCATTCACTGGTATTAAATTGATATGGATTTTTTGAACTTGGAACATAATACAAACCAACACCTAATGTGTTCTTATTCCCTTTTACATTATCACAAAACCAATCTGTTCTATAATTTTCAGTTGCAAATAATGCCACTTGGGTATACGCAAAATTTTCCATCACTGCCTGCTTTATAGCAGCTTTGTCTGTCATTTTTATTCTTTTATTCAATTTTTTTGAAATCTCGGCTTTTTTATCCACAGCATCAACATAAGACACCGTTTTACCATCACTGTTTTTGTGTTGTTTTGCTTTGATTTCCATTTTTTTAATAATTCCACCATTATCAGCCTTATTGCCCAAAGCCAAGTTACCACCGCCAATCAACATGGCAAACATTGCCCACCAAATAGCAACAGCAGATAAATTTGGATTTCTTTTGATGAACACCTGAAATTTTTTATCATGCCCTTCTTTATTTTTACCAACATTAATTTCAGCCAATCTTTTTTCCAATTTACGCAATAATTTATTATCCAGTGTTGCAAATTTTGCAAAACGCATCATAAATTCAGCCAAACCCATTCCAACCAAAGCCGATGCTTTTAATACTTTTTTAGGTTTTGTTGCGGCTTTTTTTTCATAAACCGCCTTCATTGCACTACGCAATTTTTTTATTGGATGATTAACAATTTTTCTATATTTTTCAGTCATAATATTATCCCTTTTTTACACGTCCTAATCCCGATTTTTTTGCAATTTTTGAACGTACACGCGCATAATTCGGTGCAACAAACGGATAATCATCCGGCAAATCCCATTTTGCACGATATTGTTCTGGGGTCATATTAAACCGCCTTTTTAAATATCGACGTAACATGATATGCCATGTTCCATCTTCTAAACATTGGATTTTATCCGGTTGCACAGATTCTGCTATTTGTTGCGGTGTAACAGCTGTTCCGCGCAGTGTTGCCCGCGCCGCATTCACCGCATCTGTCATTGATAAATTTGGATCATGCGCCATAGCCGCCGCAGCCAAATTCGCAACCGCCAAAGTAAATTCACTTGATTTTATATTATTTACCATTTGCTAAACATCCTTTTATTTACTACAATTATATCACAAATAAACAATAAATAAAACGAAAGTAAAAATATAATGAAAAAAGACACCAGACCACTTGCCGATATGATGCGTCCAACAACAATCGACGACATTGTTGGTCAAAGGAATTTACTTGGCGAAAACGGCCTTATACGCCGAATGATTGATAATAACAAATTATCAAACATTATTTTATGGGGTCCCCCAGGATGTGGGAAAACCACAATTGCGCGTGCATTGGCACATGTTGTCGATATGGATTTTGTTCCAATGTCCGCGGTCTTTTCTGGCAGTGCAGATATTAAAAAAGCCATGGATGCCGCACGTATGAATCGTGACATAGGCCGAAACACATTACTGTTTATCGACGAAATCCACCGCTTTAACAAAACACAGCAAGATACACTGTTGCCATACCTCGAAGACGGCACCGTCGTCTTTGTCGGTGCAACAACAGAAAACCCCAGTTTTAATTTGAACAACGCATTATTATCGCGTTGTCATATTGGTGTATTAACTGCATTGGGCACAGATGATTTAATGATTTTAATAGATCGTGCCGAAAAATTTTTAAACAAAAAATTACCACTGACAAACGATGCAAAAATTCATCTGGCACAAATGGCTGATGGCGATGCACGATTTTTATTAAACACAATCGAATATTTAACCAATGCAGATTTCAAACAAGATCTTGATATTGATGCGCTTGATAACGCAATTCAAAAACGCGCACCACTATCCGACAAAACAGGTGACGAGCATTATAACCTCATTTCTGCCGTTCATAAATCATTACGTGCCAGTGATACCGACGCCGCACTGTATTGGACGGCACGCATGATGACATCAGGTCAAGATGCCAGATATATATTTCGCAGACTAACACGTTTCGCAATGGAAGATATCGGTCTGGCCGATCCAAACGCATTACAAATCGCAATTGCTGCATGGCAAGCATATGAAAGATTAGGCAGTCCCGAAGGCGATATTGCCTTAACAGAATTGGTAATATACCTGGGCACTGCACCAAAAAGCACATCCGCATATCGTGCACAAAATATAACATACAGCACAGCACAAAAAACAGGCAGCCTGCCCCCACCTAAAAACATCCTAAACGCTCCAACAAAAATGATGAAAGATTTAGGATACGGTGCCGGATATATTTACGAACCAGATACCGCATCTGGATTTTCTGGTCAAAATTGTTTTCCAGAAAATATGCCACGACAAAAATTTTATAATCCAATAGAACGTGGTTTTGAACGCGAAATAAAAAAACGCGTTGAATATTGGGACGGACTGCGTGAAAAATTAAACAAAAAATAAAGTGCTTTTCAAAGGCACTTTATTTTTAAAACAATATATTAACCTGCAAACCCACCACAGATTCTTCTTCTTCGTATTCATATGAATACATCGCAGCATATTGCGTACGTCCAAATTGACGCAACAATTTAAAATTCAACCATTCTTTATCAAAATCAGGATTCGTAGCCAAACGCGCTGTAAATCCAACACCCAAACGCCAACCTTCGACCATACGGAAATATACCTCTGGGATAAAATCTAACAAAGCCATTCCACGTGTATTATCAAATATCCATGTTGATTTTACAGTACCAGCCAGAGACACACCCGCCCATTGACGTCCAACACGTAAACCCGCAAAATATTTTGTCCTGTTACCAATAGATTCATCAGTTAAATGATTTTTTCGTAAACCCAAATCAGAAACATGACGGTTACCACCGAAACGCACACCAAATAATACGTCGCTAAACAACCTCGCTGAATTATCATCCGCATCACCCGCACGATACGTGGCACCAACTTCTACACTGGAAAAACCATTTTCTTTACGTGCATCAACAAAATCAAATTGATAATGCACACCCATGTTTATGCTTAATCTATCGTTTAAACCATATGCAAAAGCCTGGCCTAAACGTAACAAATCGTCACCATATTCTACATTTGTAGTCGACAACACATGATTATCAGAAACAATGTATAACGGATCAGACGTATCAACCGGCAATAATTCTTCATCATCAGCGTACGCCGATCCGCATACAATAAATATTCCTAAAAAAACATAAAACAATCTTTTCATGTTAAACTGTTACCAAATATTAAAATTGGAACAAAACCTGCAAACCCACAGACCATTCACGATATTTGGATATCTCGACATCTGCAACATTGGCAGCAACCCAATTATCAGTTGTCAAAGGCAAATTGCCCTGTCTGTACATATCAGCATGATCATCATCCGCAGTATCATACAAAGATGTTTTTGCATACAAATTCAAAGCGAACCAATCGTTTGGTTGCCAACCGAATGCACCCTTGATTGATAATTGATTATGCCAGTCATAAAAACCATATAAACCTTCGACATTCAATGTCCAATCTTCGGCCAACACAGACCATACACCCAAACCTAATTCACTCATAAACAGGGTCTTGTCTGCATCACCATAAATCAACATTCCCCATTCGGTATTATCAGCATTATTCATATAATCGCCATAAATGTCGCCTTCCATATTTACCAACCAACCACGCAACACACCATAAATGGTTGAACGTGATACTTTATAACCGGCCTTGAAATCAGCAATAAAATAATCAATACCATGCTTTTGATGTTCATAATACCCAGACAAAGTTGCAATCCAATCATCTGTATCAACGATACGACCCTGGAGGCCCAAACCATACAAATCTATTTTACTCGATTTATATTTATCATCATCAATATTTGGATCATCCCAATTCCATTTATTTCTGTTATTCGTATATTTGACCATTCCTTGCAAAGCAATTCTGTCTGTTATACCGTAACTCAAATCTTCTTTGATTGACCATTCTGTCATTTCTCTTTTTGCTTTTAAACCATCCAGAACAGAACCAGATGTCAAAGCAAAATTATAATTTCCTTCCATATACTCGCCAGTTGTGACCGAACCAAATTGCCCCTGTAATGGTTGATAAAAAGGATTAGCCAAGAAATATTTACGTCTGGCTGTTCTTGTATACGTCGACTGACCAGATGTAGATGTATAAGTACGTTTTGCCGCTGGCTCAGTTTTTTGTTCTGCCACACGTTCACTGCGTTGATAACGATGTTGTTGTGTTTGTGTTGCAGCATCATTATCGCCATACATTCTGGAACGATTTGAACGACGTGCATAACCATAATCATCAGAATACGATGTTTCCACACCACGACTTATTCTAATAGTATTTCCACCCGAATTACGCATATCGATATTAGAATACATACTGCTACGCCCGGCAGCCATACCGTCACCCATCATAGCAATACAACCCAATACAGCAAAAATTCCTAAATGTTTTATATTCATATTAATTCTCCTTAACTTTTAAACAGATTATATCATATTTTTAATTCATAAAAAAGCCTTAAATTACAATATATGCCGTTTATTATTTGCATCAGGCGCGCTCACAATACCTTCTTGTTCCATACGTTCCATAAAGCCCGCAGCTTTATTATACCCTATACCCAAACGGCGCTGGATATAAGAAATCGTAGGTTTTTTATCCCTGACCACAACCTCGCATGCTTGGGCATATAAATCGCCCTCTTTCCCAGCCTTTGTATTTGCCACAGATGCCGCACCACCTGTGGCCCCACCAGCATCACCTTCACCATCTTCTGTGACCCCGGCGGCATATTCTGGCTCACCTTGTTCGCGCAAGAAATCACCAATGGTTTTTAATTCAGCATCCGAAATATATGCCGCATGTATTCGTACAGGCACCCTGCCCGCCTCACTAAACAACATATCACCCATCGCCAATAATTGTTCCGCACCCTTTTCACCCAGTGTTGTCATAGAATCAATCACACTACGTGCCTGGAATGACACACGTGTTGGGAAATTCGCCTTGATAACACCTGTAATCGTTGTTGCATCAGGACGCTGGGTTGCCATAACCAAATGAATTCCAGCCGCACGTGCCTTTTGCGCGATACGTTGCACACATGCCTCAACTTCTTTACGTGCCAACGACATCAGGTCTGCAACTTCGTCAATAATTATCACGATATATGGCATATCAGACAAATCAACTTCTTGGGTTTCAAATAATAATTCACCAGTTTCTTCATCCGTTCCCACAGCAACTTGCTGGGTTAATACTTCACCAGCCTCGCGCTTGGCCGCCACAATTTCGTTATAACTTTCAATATTACGCGCATTAACAATCTGTAACTGTTTATAACGTTCTTCCATCTCGCGCACAGCCCATTTTAATGCGTTTACAGCCGCAGCCGGATCTAACTTTACAATCGGCGTTATTAAATGTGGAATATCATCCCAGAATCCAAAATCAACACCTTTTGGATCGATAATTATCAACTTACACTTATCAGGTGTAAAATGATAAACAATCGAAGTAATAATCGTTTGCACGAATACAGATTTACCAGAACCTGTACGACCTGCAATTAACATATGTGGCATCTTTGCCAAATCAAAATACATTGGATTACCACCAATATCCACCCCCAGCGCAAGCGGTATTTTATATTTAGAGTTTATAAACAATTCATTATCAATCAATCCGCGAAAACGCACGGTTTGACGATTTAAATTCACCATTTCAACACCAATTAATTGTGTTGAAGGAATATGCGCGATACGAATATTTTCAGTCGCCATCGCACGCGTCATATCTTTAACAGTCTTGGTAACTTCTGCGATTTTCGTTCCTTCATCCGGCATAAATTCATACAACGTTACAATAGGCCCCGGCCGAATACCTGTCACATGTCCAAACACATTATATTCTGCGAAATGGGTTTCCATCGCATCAGCATTTCGTTTTAACTCTGGGGTAACAATATTTTTACCAAACACAGACTCTTCCAAAAACATTGGATCTGGCATTTCATATTCTGCACCGCCAACAATTTTTTTAGCCGCCTTTTTCTGCGCACGTTTACGTTTTGGTTTTTCTTCTTCGGCCTCTTCCTCTCCTTCTTCCGCTTCTTCTACCTCTTCCTCTTCAAGTTCTTCTTCATCAGTTTCACGCATTGGTAAAATATGAAACGCTGATAAAACCCAACGAATCGAAGACCAAACCAAATGTATAACTTTTAATACATACGATAATTTTATATTCAATAAAAACCCAGCCATCCAGAAAAAACCACACAAACATAACAAACCAATAATAATTTCCCAATTACCCATCAATTGTGCCACATCTGCGGCTGCAATCGCGCCCAACATTCCGCCAAATGACGAACCTGGAATTAGCATACCAAATCCCATACATCCTAAACATAGTGCAATAAAACCACGTAATAAATTGTATTCTGGGGCACTTTCTTGCTCTCGCCCACCAATCAAAGTCACCCCCGACCGCATCAAGCATAAAAACAAAAATATCATTGGGATAAAACCAACCGAATAACGTAAAAAACTAATTAAATTTCCCATTAAACCATGATTACCAAACGTACTGGATACCGCCCAACCATCCAAATAAGAATCATGAAAAACAGCGGCCAAAATGGCAACACCACCAAATAAAAACATCACCAGCCCCAGCACACGCCAGGCCAAACTTTTCAACGCCCCAGAAAGCTTTTCTGGTAAAAATCTTGATTTACCACTCATACCAGGCATTGTATCATAAAAAAGACAAAAATTAAAGCCTATTGATAAAAAAACCAGATATAAATCTTTATTTTATTTTTCTTACAATTGATAAAACAAAATCAGCCGATACCATCCCAATAAACGCCCCTAGCAAAACGTCTGTGGGGAAATGAGCACCAATTGCAACACGTGATACAGCAATCACAATCGCCAATAACCACATTAACCATTTGAATCGTGGCATCAACATTCCCAACATAACAAGTCCAGCAAAAGATAATGCCGTATGTCCTGATGGCATAGAATTAAATGCCCACTCTGTCGTAAATGGGAAAAAACCAACAATACCAAATTCATCAAAAAATATTGGACGCGCACGACCTATAATAAATTTTAAAATTTCCACAATAACCCCAGCCATACACAGCGAACACAAAACCAAAAAAGCGTTACTATTTTTTAATTTTGCATAGGCATCTTTGAACAAAAATTTTGGACTGAACCAGCGCATTTGTGTCGTAGGATTATTCCGTAACTCGTACGTCTTTTTTAAATACATTAATATAGTTGCCAAAGCAAAAACAATCACCCACACTTTGCCTTCAAACACATTTGCAATCCATTCCCATACAATTGTGTTATATTGACGTAACCATAAATACAAAGGAATATCATATCTATCAATTCCAATAACAACCGCCAAAACAACAATTGCTGTTGCAACTATCAACAATGGCCACTTTATATTATTTTGCCTAGAAATAAACATCATAACTACCCTATTCTGCAATCAATTTATAATAAATTGTTTTATCAGTTAAAATTTTAGTTGCCAATGCCATTGACATCATGTCTTCGTCATCACCACTGGTTATAACAGGACACCCAGCACGCACAGCCGCAACATTAACATTATTACCTTTGTTAAAATCTTGAACCTTAAAATCATTATTTATAACATTTACAAAAAATGCATTTTGTTGTTTGGACGAACGGATATTAGACAAACAAACCAAAGGAAATACACCACGATTATCCAATTCGCGCCCTTGACCAGATTTGATAGATTTATTTAACAATTCCAATGCAGAACCATTTGATAAATCAATATGTGTGGCGATACGCGCATGTCCCGCCGTTGGTGTACCAACCAATACCCCACGTCCATGCTCGTAAAATGCCGACGCCACGGCTTCGGGGGTACCACTGGTTGTATTAGAAACCAACACAACAACCCGCGCATCTGTGACTGCATCCGCACCTGGAACAAATTCCATATCTTCACCCGCGGTTTGTGAAACACGCATCACAGGTTTTGCACCAATAAACAAACCGGCCATCTTGGTCGCGGCACGCGCATCCATACCCCTGGTTGCACGCAAATCTAAAATCACACCATCAACATTATTATATTTCGCCAAAGCCTCGTTAACAATATTGGTTGCATTATCAGTCAATTCATGCACAACAATTTCTAATAAACCACCATTATCCACAGGACGATAAATAATATCAGCATCCGCCAAAACAATTGTCGCACGACGTAACACAACGTCACGATTGCCGTCTGGTGTTAATAAATGTAATTTCAAAGTCCCACTATTTACACCTTGGAAAACTGTATCTAACTCAGCATCCGGTATTTGTGCAACATCACGACCGTTAACTTTATCAATCAAATCATGCACAGAAATACCCGCCATATCCGCAGGCGACCCCTTTACAACCGCACCAACACGAAATTCACCACCAACATCACGCCATCCAGACAATCCAACACTGGTTAATATACGATTTTCATAATTATTCAATAAAGTTTTTTTTGGTATATACTTGCCGTTTTCATCAATCCCTTGCATCAATACAGCAAATGCACGTTCATAAATCTCGTCACTGGATAAAGCCGCCAACGAAGGATCCATTTCACACATTTTATTAATTAAACGTGCTGTAATTGCACCATATGTATCCCAATCCTTGGCCTGCGGCTTTTGAAAATTACCAACAATAGAATCTTTCCATACCATAATAATTCTATCATCAGTTGCCGCCAAATGCGCATCATGACTTAACCCTTCTAAACTTTCAATAGCGATTCCAATATTTTTACCACCCCATTGAACAGAATCTAACTTTTCATAAATTTCTGCAAAATTTTTTGCCGAGGATTCATTTAATTGCGCAGCCTCAGCAATTCCAAAGGTCAATGCAAAAAGCATAGAACAAATTACAGTAAACGATTTCATAATTTTCCTCCTAACTCTCTTTCCACATTGACCTATAATATTTTAATATTTTGTTTCACGTAAATTAAAGTGATACAAAATAACATTAGAAATATAAATAGATGTTGCCGTACCCATAACCACAGAAAATGTCATAGCGACTGCAAAATCACGCAGCATCAATCCACCAAACACATACAAACCAACCATGGCAAGTATCGTTGAAATACTGGTCATTAATGTTCTGCGCAACATTTCATTCACAGACAAATCAATCAAATCATTCATGGGCATTTTGTGATATTTTTGAATATTTTCATCGATTCGATCATAATTCACCACTTTATCGTTAATAGAATAACCAATACCCATCAAAATAACAGCAATGGCCGTTTGATTGAATTCCAATCCAGTTACAGAAAAGAATCCAAACATCAAAATAAAGTCCAAAACCAATGATACAAACGATCCAACCGCATAACCACCACGGTAACGAATCCAAATATAAATAGACATCAAAATAAATGAAACCAAAACCGCCAAAATACCACCACGAATTAATTCGCCACCAATTTTCGGTCCCACAATTTGAACCTGGGAATACGTTACATTTTCACCCAATATATTTTTGATTTCGCTAACGCGTGTGTTTTGTTGTGCATCAGTTGATCCTTTTGGCAAACCAACACGCACCAACACAGCGCCCCCATCCACAACCTGCAATTCCGGTTTAAATTCTGCCAAGGCCGTTCTCATTTTATCAATTGTATATTCTTCACTTACTGGTTTAACTTCCATAGAAATACCACCAGAAAAGTCAATTCCGTAATTTAATCCACGGACCAATAACGACAAAATAGAAAGCAAAACCAAAGCCCCCGAAATCCAATAGGACAATTTACGATATTTCATAAAATGTAAATTCATGTGTATCACCTTTACTTATTTTTTACATAACCAATCTTTTTATTTTTACCATTCATGTACCAATCAATGATTACACGCGATAAAACCAAACATGTAAACAATGTTGTCAGCACACCAATCGATAAAGTTACCGCAAATCCACGAATTGGACCCGCACCAAATTCAAACAAAATCAGCGAACAAATCAAATTCGTTAAGTTACCGTCCATAACTGTTTTAACTGACCGTGTAAAGCCCATATCAACCGCACGCAACGTTGGAACACCCGCACGTATTTCGTCACGAATACGTTCATACGGCAAGATATTAGCGTCAACCGCCATACCCAAAGTCAACACGATACCAGCGATACCAGGTAACGTCAGTGTTGCCCCCAGTGCCGCAGACACACCAACAATCATCGCTAAATTAACCAACAATACAATATCAGCAAACAGACCAAACATTCCATAAGTCAATATCATAAAGATGATAATAAATAATACACCAACAGCCGAACCAATTTTACCAGATGCAATTGTATCAGCACCCAATCCAGCACCAACGGTACGTTCTTCGATAACAGTCAACGGCGCCGGCAACGCACCACTACGCAGCAACACAGCTAAATCTTTTGCGCCCTGCAACGTAAATCCACCGGAAATTTGGCCACGTCCACCCGGAATTGGTTCACGAATATTTGGTGCAGACAAAACCTTGCCATCCAAAACAATAGCGAAACGTTCATTCACGTGTTCTGTTGTTAACTTTGCAAAACGACGTGCCCCAGATGCGTCAAACACAGTTGTCACAACCGGCATATTATTTTGATCAAAATCAGCCTGGGAATCTTTCAAAGATTCACCTGAAACTTCCACACGGGAATAAACAGGAACCATCTGCCATGGCATATCCATATATGGCAAAAACATTGTACCATTCGGTGCATGCCCCGAAGCCAGCTGTTCTTGGGATACATTCTCATTCACCAAATGGAATGTCATTTTTGCCGTTTGACCAATTAATTCCTTGATACGTTCAGGATTATCCACACCAGGCAATTGAATCAATATATACTTACCACCCTGACTTTGAATAGACGGTTCTTTGGTCCCCAGTGCATCAATACGACGACGAACAATTTCAATACTACGATTCAAAGCATCCTGAATCATTTCTTGTTTTTGTTTTTCTGTGTATTCTACACGAACAACATTCCCAGACGAAGAAACATCAACACCCGCGCCCAATACACTTTTCAAACGTCCTTTGGCCTTGGACACTTCGGAATCATCGCGCACCGACAGCGATATAACACCGTCATTATTACGTAAATTAGAAAAACGTATAATACCACGATTTCTATCCACCAACGCACTACGTGTTTCATCATACAACTGTACCGATTTATCGTGAAACATTGTATCTGTGTTCACTTCCAGTAATAATTGCGCCCCGCCCTTTAAATCCAAACCTAAATTAATTGGTTGAATCCAAGAAGGAAAATAACGCGCCGCCTTTGGCATCATTGTCGGCACAGCCAACAAAACACCAAACACCGCAATAAAAATGATTGCAAGTTTTTTAAACATAACTTATACCCTTTTCTGTTTATTTAGATTCCACACCCGCAACAGCATTTTTGCTTACTTCAACAACAACACCCTTTGCAATTTCTAAATCAATAGTTTTTTCATTTATTTTTTTAATAGTCCCATAAATACCACCAGCCAACACACGTGTACCCACACGTAATGAATCAAGCATTTTTTGATATTCCGCCATACGTTTTTTTGCCGGTCTGACCATTAAAAAGTAAATAATACCAAACACAACAACGCAATAAACCAACATACCCAGCCAACTGCCTTGTTCTGTGGCAACCGCCGTATTATTTGCGACAACATTTGCTGTTTCAACTGTAGTTTCCATGATTTCTCCTTTTGATTATGTTCACACAATAGACAAAAAACCGCCAAAAGTAAAGAAAAAAACTATAAAAATATAAAACAATAAAATAAAAAAATTCAGCATAAAAATATGCTGAATTAAACTTAAATAACCAGACAAAAACAAATCCAAGTTAACGAATTTCCATCCATACCTTGTTTGCGGTATTGTTTCCACCATTTTCGCCACCGTTACCAACGGTTACATAACCACACTTTTCATTAGTATCGCAATTATTCGTTGCCGGTCTAACCAATTTGTCGCGCTCTAAAACATCAATATTTGCTGAATTTGCCTTAACAGTTTCTGTTGGCGTATGCGTAGAATCAACCGCAGCACTGGAAACCGTACCATTACTGGTATTACTGACCGATGCCAAATTTCCAACCGTAACATTATTCAGCGTGGTTGCAACATCAGCACCCACAGCAGTTTCTAATTCCTTCTTTTGTGGTTTATAACCTTTTCTATACGAATAATCATCCAAATCAGCGGAAGCCGCACTCCCATATGTAACATCATACATACTTTTACGAACCCTGTTCGTGGTAATTGGACTAATCGCAGCGTCAACACCAGACACAACGAACAACATCCCTATAATTCCAACAAAAAATATAGATTTTTTCATCTCTCTTCCCTTATAATTTATGTGGTTACACACAACCCTTATTCCCAGGTAATTATATCATAATTTTAGCTGATTACAAAATAAAAAATTAGCTTCTTTCAAAAATAACATCTAAATCTGAAATTGGAATAATTTTATACACAGGACGCCCATGATTGCACTGACCTGCCCTGGTTGTATTTTCAATATCACGCAACAAAGCGTTCATTTGATTAATATCTAACTTTTGTCCTGCGCGTACAGAATGATGACATGCCCAATTAGCCAATTTTAAATGCAACTTTTCATTTAATTGCACAGAATGCCCATTTTCACGAACCTCGTCAGCAATATCATGCAGCAATTCCGCCCAATTTAAATCCCAATCAGCTGGTTTTTCAAATATCGCGATTGCATCATCACCAAATGTATCCAATACCAAGCCCGACAATTTCAATTCATCTGCAACCGTCATAACCGCGGCAACATCTTCGGCACGCAAATTAACAACAATCGGTGTCAATAAAGGCTGAATTTTTATAGCATGCGTTCTTACCTTTTCATATGTAATACGTTCATGTGCCGCATGCTGATCAATAATAATTAAATCATTCCCAGATGTTGCCAAAATATATTTGTCACCAATTTGCCCAATTGCACGTCCCAAAGGCATATCACAAAAAACTTCATCAACCGTTGATTGCGTTTTATTATCCACAACCACATTATTTATTACAAAATCAGTAGCGCCACCAACCCTTTTGAAAAAATCATGATTATGTCCTGGTGCCGCCACAGACATCACGGACGCCTTTACTTCATTATTTTTATTTCCAAACACATCTGTCTGATTCGGGACATTTTGATAAGTATGTCCACCGCGTACCGAATCGCTCATGGTTTCCGCTAACTTGGCACGCAAATGTTTAATAATAAAAGCCCTGATGTGCGACGGCTCTAGAAAATGTACCTCGGTCTTTGCAGGCGATACATTCACATCAACATGCGCAGGATTCAATTTCAAAAACAAAGCACACAACGGAAATTCACGTGCATGCATAACGTCCATATACGCGGCACGCAACGCACCTACAACAACCTTGTCTTTTATTGGGCGTCCATTTACAAACAAAAATTCATCCACAGATGAAGCACGTCGCAAAGTTGGTTCTGATATAAACCCAGTCAAAGACATATCCCCAGATTCAGAAAAGGCGTTAATTTCCAACATACGCCCTAATATATCATCACCCATTACAGATGCCATACGTTCCAGCAAACTTTGATTTTTTGGAAAACGCCATTTATTATTCAACACAAACCCGACATCACGACGCGCCATTGCCAATCGTTTAATAATTTCCAGAACAGACATCAACTCTGCCCTGTCACCACGCAAAAACTTTAACCGCGCAGGAACCTTGGCAAATAAATTATTAACCCTGATTCGTGTTCCTGAATCCCAATCAGACGGTTTTATTTCACCTGTATTCGCATCCAAACACCATCCGTTTACATCCGCGGCATTATATGTATCAATTGTCATATCTGCCACAGACGCAATTGATGGCAAAGCCTCGCCACGAAATCCCATATACGTGATATTATTTAAATTATCATCCGGTAATTTAGAAGTCGCGTGCCGCAACACAGATTTTGATAAATCTTCGCGATTCATACCACGCCCATTATCAACAACACTGATGAGTGTTCGTCCACCATCAATAACATCTATTACTATTTGATCTGCCCCCGCATCCAGCGCATTTTCAACCAATTCCTTTACAACACTGGCTGGATTTTCAACGACCTCGCCAGCGGCGATTTGATTTACTAAAAAATCAGGCAAAACACGAACAGTCATATTTAAATCTATTCCTTGAATTTAACCTCTATTATTTCAAATTCTTTTTCACCACTTGGCAACTTAACTGTACAACAATCACCAACACAACGACCAATCAAAGCCCGTCCAACCGGTGAAGTACAAGAAATAATTTGTCGTCCATCAGATTCCACATCCGACAAAATACGACATTGCATACGATTACCATCTTCGTCTTCGGCAACAACACGCGCACCGAATACAACACGATTCCCAGACAAACTGTCAACATCTATGACATTTGCATCCGCAACAACGCTTTCTATATATTGAATACGTTTATCTATTTGTCTTTGTTTTTCTTTGGCCGCACTGTAATCTGCATTTTCAGACAAATCCCCCAGTGACCGTGCCCATTGTACAACACGCAAAATTTCAGGTCTTTGTACTTCCTTTAAATCTTTTAACTCTTTTAACAAAGCATCAAAGCCTTCACGCGAAATCGGTTTTTTTTCCATATCTTTCCACCTATTATATTATATCAAGCCCAAATTATACACTTTCATTTTAATTTTGCAATTATCAAATGAACAAGGTATAATTCCTTGTAATATAGGGACAAAAATGTTTAAACCGACCATTTTATTTAGATTTTTATTACGCAAATTCTTTTACGGAATTGGTATTGTATTGCTTATAATCTGCGGAATTATATATGCTGTGACATTTGTTGAACGTTTACCATCAAATCCAGATACCATATCAGCAATAACCGATGCGTGGGTGCGTTTATTGGAATATATACCAATGTTTTTACCATTAAGTGTATTTATGGGAACATTGTTGGCTATGTATAATTTAACAAAATCTTCCGAAGGTATTATTATTTCCAGTGCTGGCCTGTCACCATATCAAATTGCAAAACCATTTTTATTAGGTGCAACACTTGTCGGTATATTTACAACCACCGTTATAAATCCTTATTTTGTGAATATCAGCGCACAAAATTTAACAACACATGAATTACAACTGGTTGATAACACTATATGGATTCGCGAAGAAACAAATGATCATTATTTGACAATGAGTGCAAAAAATATGCAAAAACAAAATGATGATTTAATATTTTTTGACACTAAAATTTTCATCCAAGGCAAAGATTTTAAATTAATAAATCGTATTGAAACAAATTCTGTTACTTTATCCGAATCAGGTTTATATGCCGACAAGGCCAAGGTATGGGATACACGTGGCAGATACGCAACACAAGAATGGAAAACCCAAACAAAAATAACCCCAAAAACCGTACTGGACAGATATTTACAACCAAATCAAATTTCTTTTTGGCAATTACCAAAATTTATACAAAAAATGACAGCAATCGGTGTTCCAATGCGTGGCCATCTGGTTCAATTTTGGACTTTACTGTTCTTGCCATTAACAATGATAGCAATGACAACACTTGGGATTGCTTTTTCTCAAACACGTCAACGCAGAAACTTTAATTTTGGATTAAAATTCAGTCTGGGTATTATAACATGCTTTTTAATGTATTTTTTAATCAACACATTTAATGCATTAGGTGCCACAGGTGCATTACCACCAATACTTGCAATCATTGCGCCACCTATTATAATTATCGCCGGCGCCGGTGCATTCATAGAACACTTTGACACAATATAATACAAAATAATACAAAGGGAAAAAATATGCCGTTAAAGAAAAAATCAAACACAAAAAAAATACTTATATGGCTGGGGATTATTATTCTGGTTATATTGATGGTTTTATATTTTTCCCCAACACAAACAACGATTGAATTGGAATTGTACCCATGAATTATATTGATATTTTTCTTGAAGCATTATCCGCAGAAAAAGGCCGCAGTGAAAAAACACTGACCAGTTATGCATCAGATTTAAACCAGGCCGATGCAGCACTGCCAAATGGATTATTAAATGCAACTGACACAGAAATTCAAGATTATTTATCAAACCTGCCCGACAAAGCATCCAGCATTGCCCGCAAGGCCAGCGCATTACGCAGTTTTTATAAATTTTTAATGTTGGAAAAAATCATCAAAACGAACCCAACAAAAAATATTGAATTACCTAAACGCGCACGTCCATTACCAAAATTATTATCCACCGATGAAATTGATTTATTAATATCATCTGCGGGTGATACTAAAAATTCAGTACGTCTGCGTGCAATGATTGAGTTACTCTACGCGTCTGGGCTACGTGTTTCTGAATTATGCGAAATGCCGCTGACTGCGAACCTGGGTGACCACTTGTTAATTCATGGCAAAGGCGCCAAAGAACGTATGATACCAATGCACCCAGGTGCACAACACGCACTACAAAAATGGTTGGAATTACGTGGGGACAACGATTCGAAATATGTATTCCCCAGCAACAGTCAAACAGGCCATATAACACGTGACGGCTTTTTTAAAATTTTAAAAAAATGTGCTGTATTATCAGGCATAGATCCAACGCGTGTATCACCACACGTTTTACGTCACTCATTCGCATCACATTTATTATCCCATGGTGCAAACCTGCGTGCGATACAAACAATGCTGGGTCACGAAGATATATCAACGACACAAATTTACACCCATGTTTTGCCAGAACAATTACGCGAAACAATGGAAAATTATCATCCGCTTTCTAATAAATCAAAGGTTGTAAAAAAATGATAACAAAATGTGATCATCCGGGTTGTACCAAGGCCGGCACATGTCGCGCGCCAAAAAATCGTGACCTGCGTGAATACTGGCACTTTTGCCAAGAACACGCCGCTGAATACAATAAAAATTGGAATTATTATGCCGATATGACCCCCGAAGAAATAGAGGCTGATTGGGAACAACAAACATTTGGCTCACCATTAAAAGATAAAAACAAGGCCAATGCTGACCAGGCTGATTACATAAAATTCCTGAATGATTTTTTAACAGGACGCAGTCAATTCGACAAACAACCACCAAAAAGTAAGTTACCAACCAGTGTCAGCGGTGCATTTAAAACATTTGGTCTGCCACTGACTGCCACCTGGCGCGAGGTTGGTGCAAAATATCGCGCACTGGCAAAAAAATATCACCCAGATACCGCAACAGATAAAAAATCAGCAACCGCAGAATTTACTAAAATCACGACTGCGTATAACACATTAAAAAAGTATTTTAATAAATAAAGATTTATTCATACAGTTTTAAACAGTCACTATATGCTGTAACCAAACCCTTGGTTCTTTCTGCACGTGTTCTATACTTAGTCCACGATACATTATAACGATTTTTACGTTTTTCACATATCGTATTATAAAACTCTTGGGCTGTATGCGTTTCCATATACTTATTCACAGCATTTAAAATACAATCAGTAATCTTTGAACCGCCACACTTTTGTGCCCCAACAACACTCTTCAATTCTCCTGCAACAACACCCGTACCAGCCACAGCTAACTGCATAACTCCGGCTCTTAATGCCCAAGGCAATTTATTATACCCCATACCATAAAACATATGCGTCCAATACCATCTATACGCGTCTAATTGTGTCATATTTTTTACACATTGTGTCGATAATCCTGTAAAACAAGTGGTAACACCAAAATTAGTTCCACCATGTGCACAATCTTTTACACGTACAACATTGCCATTCTCATCCAAAGGATCAAAATCAGTTCCATTAAACCTACAAATACAGCTGCCTTTATCACCAGGTGTTTGTTGGAATCCTTGCTCATATTCCATGGCCAGTTTCATCGCACGCAAAAATAAACATTTTTGTACTTTATCTTCTTTTTCCACAGGATTATCAAATAAATGCACAGTATTACCACTGGCATATACACACTTGTTACTAACCGCATTTACAAAAGCGCCACATTCTGCTGCACCACTTGCCGTATTAACATCAAAACCAGCAACATAACACACGTTATACATCCCCTGCTCGTCTATTTCACCTGTCTCTGGATTCATCTGTGCTTCGAATTCATTTGCCACAGACATTTGTAAATCCGCAGGGATTGTTTCTTGTATCACTTGTTCCAATGCATCTGCATAAAAATACGCACAAAACCCGCCAGAAACACTGGCAAAAAACATCGCACAAAAAGTTAAAAATATTTTTTTCATTTCAACAAATTCTCACAATTTTGTGCAACATCAGCAACCTTTTTAATTGCCGATATTTGCATAGCATTAAACACGGTCGCCGCCCCAGATAATGCAGTCGCAGATCCCGCCAACACATTCGACGTTGTATCCAATTTCTTTTCTTTATCACCATCAGATTTATTTGCCGTCGCACTGGTTATAACACCAGCCAACCCAGCACCACCACCAATAACAGATGATATTTGTGCACCTTTGCCACGCTTGTTTATCAACGACACATCAACATATTCATACTGACCACATGCCGATGCAATTTTGTTTGCTTCACTCACATCAACACCTTCGGTACGTGCCTGGGCAATAGCATTACGTAATTCTTTGACAGACAATTTACATTTATCAATTTGTGTCTGTAAATCATCATCAACCTTATTTGTTCCTGCGATAACAGCACCCGCAACATTGGTTGCCGTATTCGCAGCCAATAAACCAGTACGCCAATTTCCTAACTTTTTACCCTTGTCATGTTTCACATTCGGCACAAAACCTTGTTGCTGGGTTATAGAAATTTTAGAACCATCACCACGAACATTATCCTCGACATCTGCATACTTATCTTCTATATCACGCAATTTACCAAACATTACCTGTTGCTTTTTTATACCGGCAACCAACGCACCACCCCCAGCCACCGTTCCAACACCAGTGACCACCGTATTTATCCCAGCCATCTTTTTCATATCGGCTAACGAATCGTCAATACCGACACAGGCCCTGTACGTATTCTGTAAACTCTGCGTTAAATCAGCCGCCAACACACGTCCAACAACACAAAAACATAGAAAAAATGTTAAAAAAATTCTCATCTCAGCATATAATTATACCACAAAAAATCTCAAAATAAAATAAATTGACCAACTTTGCCTACTATGCTATCTTTAAGACGCAAAGAAATAGGAATAAACATGTACGACATAATAATTTTAGGTTCGGGCCCTGCTGGACTCACTGCTGCAATTTACTGTGCCCGCGCAAACAAAAAAACATTAATAATCGCTGGGGACACACTTGGCGGACAAACTGCTGAAATTGCAAACTTGGAAAATTTTCCGGGTTATATGGGGTCTGGTATGGACTGGATTCAGGCAACGTTAAAACAAGCAACCGGTTTTGGTGCTGAAATTGTATACGCGTCTGCAACCAACATAAAATGGGATAATGATTTCAATTATACTATTGAATGTGACAACGGTAAAACATTTAATGCTTCGGCCGTCATAATGGGTACCGGTGCCCGCGCACGCAGACTGGAAATCGAAGGCGCCAAAGAATTAGTCGGCCAAGGTGTATCTTACTGTGCAACATGTGACGGATTTTTCTATTCTGGTAAAAAGGTTTTGGTCATCGGCGGTGGAAACAGCGCATTAAACGATGCTTTATATTTAGCTGACCTTGCGCGCGAGGTTGATATAGTTTACCGCAAACCTTCGTTCACCCGGGCCGAGGCTATAATCCGTGATCGTGTGGCTGCACGCGAAAACATTAAACCTATATTTAATACCGAATTAAAATCAATTCGTAAAAAGCCCGATTCGGCTTCTGGCGAATTAATTGCTACAACCACGAATGGCGATGAAATTGTTTGTGACGGTATTTTTGTCGCCATAGGACACGAAGCCAACACAGATTATCTCACCGAATCCATAGAACGCGATGATGTTGGTCGTATAAATTCTGATAATCTGCCAAATGGATTATTTGTTGCAGGCGACGAAAAAAGTGGTATAAAAATGCAGGTGGCAACTGCCGTTGGTTCCGGATGCAGCGCCGCCATGGATGCCATCAGCTATGTAAATACAAAGGATAAATAAAATGTTGGATATCAAATTTATTCGTGAAAATCCAGACACCGTAAAAAATGCATGTCGTGTTAAAAATTTTCCTGATGTTGTGGATGACTTGTTATCTTTGGATGTACGCGTTCGTGAATTAAAAACAATTACACAAACCAAAACTGCTGAAAAAAATAAAATATCACGCGAAATTCCAACCGCAACCGACAAGGCTGAATTAATTGCAAAATCTAAACAAATCAGCGACGAAATCGCAGCCGATATGGCAGAATTGGCTGAAAAAGAAGAACAATTAAACGATTTAATGCATCGTGTTCCGCAAATCCCAGACGCGTCTGCACCAATCGGCGCAGATGATTCCGCAAATGTCGAGGTTAAACGTGTTGGTACACCACGTAAATTTGATTTCACACCACGTCCCCAATGGGAATTATTGGATATGAACAATTGGTGGATGCCAGAAAAAATTGCGAACATTTGTGGCACACGCACATACGCATTATGTGGCGAATTGGCTGAGCTGGAATTAGCAGTAGAAACATACGTTATTCAAAAATTGATTTCCAAAGGATTTACATATATTGAATGTCCATCTGTTACAAAACCACAAACAATATTTAATGCTGGGCATTTTATGGGATCTGACCTGTCCGTTATGAACGACGATGTATTTATGTTAGAAAACACAGACCGTTGTTTGGCTGGGACCGCTGAAATTATATTGAATTCGCTACACGCGGATGAAATTCTACCAGAAAACGCATTACCAATTAAATATGCTGGATTTTCACCATGTTTCCGTAAAGAGGCTGGTGCCGCCGGTCGTGACACACGGGGCTTGGTACGTTTTCATCAATTTAACAAGGTTGAACAATATATATTCTGCAAACCCGAAGATAGTGATAAAATGCACGAATTACTATTAAACAACCTATGCGAAATTATGGAAGATTTTGAATTACCTTATCGTGTTATTGCGAATTCAACCGGCGACATGGGATTCAACAAGGTTAAAATGAACGATGTCGAGGCTTGGTTCCCATCTGAAAATACTTATCGCGAATTGGGTTCTTGTTCGTCCATCGGTCAATTCCAGGCACGCCGCACAAACACCCGTTATCGCGAAAATGGAACAAACGAAGTAAAATTTGTGGCAACATTGAATAATACTGGGATCGCGGTTCCACGCGCTTTGGTGCCAATTATTGAAAATCACCAAAATGCAGACGGCAGTGTTAACATTCCAAAAAAACTTCAACCATTAATGGGTGGCCGAACCAAAATTGGTGGCAAACATTAAGTAAAAAAAAATCGCCCATTTGGGCGATTTTTATCTTATAAAGATTATTTCTGTCGTTTCTTTAACATTCCAGCAACCATGGATGAAAATTTTTGCTTTGGATGTATTAATTTATTCCAATTATCCAGTGCTTCTTCTAATTCTGTACTTTTCATATGGTATTTAGCATTATATCTGTAATAATAAATTGCCGCACTATATACGGCCAAAAAAGCATAATACACACTGTAATTTTTTGGATTTTTATTATTAAATGTTTTTGCCGGCAGCACAATCTGGGCAACATCTGTATTATGGTTATCGCGCAATTTTTGCCATTCTTGTTCCATTTGATGGACAACACCGATTGTTTCATTATATGACGGTAATGGCTTATCAGCCGACTTATCATCAACATCTGCGGTAAACGTATCAACCGCATATTTGACTGCATCACAAAAAAATCTTTCAATTTTTTCGTCGTATTTATTGACCGGTTTATTAACTTCGTTAATTACAGAATCAACTTTACGAACAACCACATTACTTATTTCCATATTTTACTCCTAAAACACTTACTTATCTCATATGATAGACAAAACACCTAAAATGTCAATATATTTTATATAATTTGTTGAAATTTAAAAAATATAGTATAATCTATACACTTAAAAGCAAAAAACATAGGATAATTAAAGATGAAAATTCGCAACATTGCAATTATTGCTCACGTGGACCACGGTAAAACAACCTTGGTCGATAACATGTTGAAACAAGCGGGAACTTTTCGCGAAAATGAAAAAGTCGAAGATCGTGTCATGGACAGTGGCGACATCGAACGCGAACGCGGTATCACAATTTCTGCAAAACCAACATCCATTCAATGGGGCGAATACAAAATTAACATTGTGGATACACCGGGACACGCAGATTTCGGTGGCGAAGTTGAACGTATTTTGTCCATGGTCGATGGTGTGGTATTACTGGTCGACAGCGCCGAAGGCCCACTGCCTCAAACTAAATTTGTGTTAAGCAAGGCATTAAAATTGGGATTGCGCCCTATCGTTTGTATCAACAAAATCGACCGTGGCGATGCCCGTCCAGAAGAAGTTTTAACAGAAACATTTGATTTATTTGATAAATTGGGTGCAACGGATGCACAACTGGATTTTCCTTATTTATACGCTGTTGGTCGTGACGGTTGGGCTGTACGTGATTTGAAAGATATCGATAATCCAAACAAAGATTTAAAACCTTTGTTCCAATTAATTGTCGATCACGTACCGGCACCTGATTGTAATGGCGACCGTTGCCAAATTGACGCACCTTTTAAAATGTTGGCAACAACGTTAGAGGCCGACCCATATGTTGGTCGTATTTTAACCGGTAAAATTGAATCTGGGACTGTTCGCGTTGGCCAAAGTGTCAAGGCAATCAATATGGCCGGTGAATTTATTGAAAACGCAAAAATCACAAAAATCATCGAACACCAAGGTGTAAATAAAGTTTCCCGCGACAGCGCATCTGCGGGTGACATCGTGGTTTTGGCTGGATTTTCCAAGGCGACCGTGGCGGACACATTGTGTGATCCATCCGTCACAGATCCAATCCCAGCAATTCCAATTGATCCACCAACACTCACCATGACGTTCTTTGTTAACACATCACCATTGGCTGGTAAATCTGGTAAAAAATTAACATCACGTATGATTGGTGAAAGATTATTCCGCGAAGCCGAAACAAACATCGCATTAAAGGTTACACAAAGTGCAAACAACGAAAGTTTCGAAGTTTCTGGTCGTGGTGAATTACAATTGGGTATTTTAATTGAAACAATGCGCCGTGAAGGGTTTGAATTATCTGTATCCCGTCCACGCGTTATTATGCACACAAATGATGCGGGCGAAAAATTGGAACCAATCGAAGAAGTCGTCATAGACGTCGACGACGAATTCAGCGGTGTTGTTATCGAAAAGATGACCAAACGCAAAGCAACAATTACCGAAATGAAACCATCTGGCATCGGCAAAACACGTATCGTATTTTCTGCACCATCGCGCGGACTCATCGGTTATTTATCAGAATTCCGTACCGACACACGTGGCACAGGTATTATGAACCGTGTATTTGATAAATATGACACATATCGCGGACCAATCACACAATACCGCCCTGGCGTATTGGTTTCGATGGAGGCAGGCCAAACAACAACATACGCCCTGCACAATTTGGAACCACGCGGTGTTTTATTCGTTGGTCCACAAACCGAGGTTTATTCTGGTATGATTGTTGGCGAACACAGCAAAGAAAATGATATCGAGGTTAACCCAGTTAAAGGCAAACAATTAACCAATGTGCGTTCTGTCACAGCCGATGAAAAATTATTCTTGGCACCACCACGCAAAATATCATTGGAAGAAGCCCTGTCATACATCCAAGACGACGAATTAGTAGAGGTAACACCTGCTACAATCCGCCTGAGAAAGAAAGAACTGGACAGCGGCAAACGTAAAAAAGCATACCGCTTTGCCGAAACAGAAGATTAAAAACATTCCCGCCTTTCGGCGGGTTTGTTTTGTTGCATAAAAGCCGTAAAACCTATATAATAAAAGACAAGAGATAAAAACACATGAAACACAATCGATTATTTTTATTCGCGGCTTATGATCCAAACAACACTGTTAACGATGCTTTGTTTTACTATGTATCGCAACTGTCAAAATTTGGTGATGTTATTTTTTGCATGGATAATGATTGTCAAAAAACAGAGTTAAATAAATTAAAAAATTATACTATAACCGCAATTGCAAAACGCCACGGCGAATACGACTTTGGTTCTTACAAGCGTGCATATCAATACGCGTACGATAACGATATATTAAAAAACTATGACAACATTTACATCGTAAATGATTCTGTATTCGGCCCATTATTTGATTTAACAAAAACATTGGACAACTTGGAATCAACAAATACAGATGCAACTGGTTTAATCGTATCAAAACACAAAACCCACGCATTTATGGAATCTTGGTTTGTACGTTTGGGAAACAAAATATTTAACACAGATTGGTTCCGTGATTTTATGGAAAGTGTCGACAAACAACCAACCAAGGCACAAATTACAATTAAATACGAACACGGACTCAGTAATCTGATTCATAAACACGGGCTTTCTTGGGGCGGACTTTATATATGCCATGGCCGTTTTACATATAACAACCCTAAAAAATTATTTAAACGTGGTTGTCCTTTTATAAAAAAAGCATGCTTTAACAGACACAATGGTGCAATTGGTAATCAAATAAAATACATCCTGAACCATTGTCAAATAAACATCCAATTACCAATTATAACCACGGCAAATAAATTATATGGCCCAGATTATATGAACTGGTTATTGACATACAACCCTATAAAAATCGTTACCCGAAAAGTTAAATATCTGGGAACAAAATTGAAAAACGGTGGAATATGAAAAAACTAAAAAAAATTGCTGCAATTACCATGGCGCGTGATGACGAGTTTTTTTTATCACGCTGGATTGCATATTATGGCAAACAATTAGGCACTGAAAATTTATACATATTATTAGATGGTGACGACCAAATTGAGCCAAAAAATGCCGGCAATGCCAATATAAAAAAATTACCACATAAAAACTTATCACGATCTGCTGGCGATAAATACAGGATTGGCCAACTATCTGCGCTTTGCACAGAATTATTAAAAACATACGATATTGTAATCGGTTGCGACAGTGATGAATTTTTAATAGTTGACCCAAAAACGAAACAAAACCTGAAACAATATTTATCAAACATAAACATCAAAACGTCTATATCCGGATTGGGGCTGGATGTCGGTCAAAATTTAAATTACGAACCAGAACTGGATAAAAACGCGCCATTTTTGGAACAACGTGGTTTTGCCCTGCTCTCTACACGTTACACCAAACCGGTGGTCAAAGTCACAACAGCCCCCTGGGGCAGCGGTTTTCACAGTGTTCGTGGTAAAAATTTTCACATTGATAAAAATTTATACCTGTTGCACTTTGGCGCAATTGATTTAAAAATGTTGGAACGCAAGGCCGCAGCCCGTGGTGCTGATTGGATAAACCATTTAAACAGACGCGGTAACGGCACAATCAATGCGACCAGTAATCTACCAGCACACAATGAAAACTGGTTAAAAATTGCACGTATTATGCAAATGATTTTCAGGCCCCTATATGCACTTGATAAACCTGGCATGTTGGGGATAAAACGCGTTGTAAAAATACCAGAACGCTTTAAACAATCAGGGGTATAAATTATGCCAAATAATAAAATCGATATTGTGTATTTATGGGTTGATGGTGCCGATAAAAAATGGCATACCGAAAAAGAAAAATGGTATAAAAAAATTACTGGCAAAATTATGCCAGACACCCAATCTGCCGCTGAATCACTTTATCGTGACAATGGTGAATTATTATATTCGATGCGTTCTGTGGCTGAATGCGCCCCTTGGGTAAATCATATATATTTAATTACTGGATTTGGTCAAATTCCAAAATGGTTAAATACAAAACATCCAAAAATCACGATTATTCCACACAAACAAATTATGCCGAAATCGGCCATACCAACATTCAATTCTAATTCTATTGAAATGTGTATTCCAAATATTCACGGGTTACAAGAACAATTTATTATTATGAATGACGATACATTTTTTAATAAAAAATTATCACCGTCATTCTTTTTCGATAAATTTGGACGGGCACGTGTTAATTATACATCATATGTAAAACACACCGCCGATATAAATCAATGGTTGGCTGAATCAGACACATACACAACCGCATTAATCAACTCTGCTAAAATCTTGGACGAAACATTTGGTAAAAAACTGTACAATTATCGTCCAACACACGGCATAGATCCATATATTAAGTCATCATGGCTTGAATGTATCAATAACCCAAAAATAAAAAAACAAGTCCAAAAACAAATTCTCAACAAATTTCGTACCAAAGACGAAATTCAACGTTGGACATTTAATTTATACGATTTTATGCGCGGTCGCGCCATATTCAAACACACGCGTGCAATAAAATACGGTAAAAAACATTGGTTTTCTAATTGGTTATATAATATTTTGCATTACCGCCAAATATGTAAATCAAACCTGGTATGTACAAATGCAGCCGTTGCGTCACGCGCAATTTTACATGCCGCCACATTTTGCATAAACGATGCCCCAGAAAACGATATTAACATACTGCGTGGCAATCGCGAATTTTTACAAAAACGTTTTCCAAATAAATGCGAATTTGAAAAATAGGATATAAACTATTTTTTAATAAACTCTAAAATTTTCGATACCAATTTGTACCAGTCATTTGGACAAGAATCAAACAAACCAATTTCATTTAATTCTTGGAAATACGACCTAGCTTCTTTGATTTCTCCACCTGTTTTCAAATATTTAATTTTACCAAAAGCCTTGGATACAAAAAACCATAAAAACTTATCCTGCCATTGTTTCATTTGTATATCATCAGCGCATTCTTGATATTTAACATATGCTTCTTTAATTCCGGCACACAAACATTTTATCATTTTTAACTGCTTTGCCGACAATACAATACCGCCAAAATTTGGAATATAATAATACAGTGGTAATGGCGCAACCGTGACACGTGGCCGTTTTAACATAACCACAGACCACCATGGAAAATCTTCAAAAATAATACCTTTGATAAAAGGAACATCTTTTATCAAAGATTTTTTATACAAATTTTTCCAAACCTGACAATGCTTAATCAACCATTTCTTATTTGGATTATTTTTATTATGCGTACGTTCTGTTGCAACTTCAAAAACATCATCCGTGGTTTTTGTTTTAATTTTTTCTATATCATATCTTTTCTTGATACTGCGTGGTACCACGTTATCGGTACCCATATGTAAGATATGCCGCACCATCAACCGTGGACGATACAGCCTGTCATATTGAAAAGAAACGATATCAGATTTATTTTTTTCAGCCAAACTATACGCAATTTCCATAGTTTGTGGATGAATAAAATCATCACTGTCCAAAAACATTATATATTTACCCGTCGCAATTTTCATCCCAGCATTACGCGCATCCGACAAGCCACCATTTTCTTTGTGTATAACAACAAACCGTTTATCACGCGCCGCGTAACTTTCCGCAATTTCCCCAGATTTATCAGGCCCACCATCATCAACCAATACAGCCTGCCAATCTTGAAAAGTTTGATTTTTAACAGAATCTAAACATCTGGGCAAATATTTTTCCACATCATACATCGGGATAATAATAGAAATCTTGGGCGCCATATTCACACCTTTTTATTAAAAGAATATTTTTATTATTTTTCTAAACCACCACAAAAACATAACATGATGAGATTTAGCATACTGTTTCCTGAACTGTTTACCGATTTTATATTGTTTCTTTAATTTTTCGCGATGCTGCTTCCCTTTTTTATTCAACGCAGAATCAGTATTAAATAAATAATGATAATTTACATTCGGTACAATCATAACATAATCTGCAACTAAAAACGCTTGTAATACAAACACAGCATCCTCTTGCGACATCAAAGATGTATCAAAAGACAATTTATTTTTTTTAATAAAATCAGCCTTAAATAAATACCGCCAAACAAAAGATTTTATTAACGCTTGGGTCCAAAACAATTTTCCAAACAATGTTACCAAACGATGTGATTTATGATACACCAAATTTGCCGAATATTTACTATTTGATACAAACCCAGAACATACTATATCGGTACCATCCGCATAATATATCATATGTTCATAATAATTATTATCTAATACATCATCAACATCCATAAAGTGTATATATTCACCTTTGGCCTTTTTAATACCATCATTTCGTGCCGCAGACACACCCCCATTTTTTTTATGAACAACAACCACACGATTATCAGCATCTGCATATTTATCTAAAATTTTACCAGAATTATCAGTACTGCCATCATCAACAAAAACAATTTCAAAATCTTGAAATGTTTGTTGTTGTAATGTTTCAAAACACCCCTGCAAAAACTTTGCACCGTTGTACACAGGGATAACAACCGATAATTTTGGACGCATATTTTTCATCCTTACATTTTATTTACCATAACATCCGCAAAAGTACCAGGCACAATATTTTTAACCCATGGACTGTTATAAGTTGTCTTTTGGAAAAATGCCCCAGACGTTACTTCATCAAAAATCTTTTGATTAAACGGTTTATCACCATATGTCCACCACAGTGCATGCGTTGGATCTTGGTCTACATGCGGCATTTCTGCAAAATACTTTTTCGCACGCGGATCATTTTCAACCAAAGTTTTGAATAACAACTGGTGCATAAAATAATCAAAACTGTGATTTTCATGCATCCAATAATCTAATATCATCGCCCGCCAAGCATCCAATAAATATGCACCACGACGACTGCGGATAAAACAATTTTGCATATATGAATATGGACTGCCTACCTTTTGCCCTGCCATATACACAAAGAAATCTTGCGTAACAATCCAATCAGGTATCGCGGATGTCGCAAACCCAGTTGAATCTAACCAAACACCACCATGTTCATACAATAACTCTACACGACAAATATCCGCAAAATGTGCATGTCCAATTTTACCAGCTTTACGCTTCTCGATAATTTCAGGCGGTAAAGTTATATAATCAAATACTGTTTTTTCATCCAACACAACCAATTCTTGCTTACAATTTTTACGAATACTGCGAAAACAGGCCTTAACAAGTGGTGGCGCCTTTTCTTCACCTTGTAACCACAATGTCCAAATTTTTTCATTTTTATCATCATTTATAACTTTGCGTTCTGGTATAGCCGCCGCCGCAGGCAAATAACGTTTAAAATATTGCGGTATCACACGTGTTAAAACCTTGCACCGCAAAGCGCGCCTATGTTCACGTGACCACCAAAAAGGATTAAAAATATGCCCAAACAAAATAACCTTGGTCATGGCATAACATCTTGCTAAATTCATTTTTTCTCCTTTTATTTAATCAGGCGGCATTTTATATGCCGCCCAACCAGAACTTATTCCTCCACAGCATCAACAACATCGTCATCATCCGATGGTCCAGTTGTCATTTCTTCGGCAATACCACTCGCCCGCGCCATAATTTTATCCAATAATTCTTTTTGAACATCTTCATGCTCTTTTAACCACTGACGAACATTTGCCTCACCTTGGCCCAGACGTTCATTGTTGTAAGAATAAAAACTACCCGCTTTTTCAATGATATTATATTTCACGCCCATATCTATAATTTCACTGATACGCGAAATTCCTTCGCCATACATAATTTTAAAATCAACTGTACGGAAAGGTGGTGCAACTTTATTTTTAACAATTTTTACACGTGTTTCATTACCAACAACATTTTCTTTATCTTTGATTGCACCAGTACGGCGAATATCCAAACGCACAGACGCATAGAATTTCAAAGCATTTCCCCCAGATGTTGTTTCTGGATTTCCAAACATAACACCTATTTTCATACGAATTTGATTAATAAAAATCAACAAAGTATTACTACGCGAAACAGAGCCCGCCAATTTTTTCAAAGATTGGGACATCAAACGTGCTGTTGTTCCAACAAAAGAATCGCCGATATTTCCTTCCAGCTCTGCTTTTGGGACCAATGCCGCAACCGAATCGATAACAACAACATCAACCGCCCCAGATTTTATAAGTGTATCAGCAATTTCCAAAGCCTGTTCCCCGGAATCTGGCTGCGAAATAATCAATTCGGAAACATTACAGCCCAATTTCTTGGCATATGATGGATCCAGCGCATTTTCCGCATCAATATACGCACACGTACCGCCTTTCTTTTGCGCCTCGGCCACAGCATGCAGCGCAAGTGTTGTTTTACCAGAACTTTCTGGTCCATAAATTTCAACGATACGCCCACGAGGATATCCACCAACACCCAACGCAATATCTAACCCCAAAGACCCAGATGATATTGCTTCTATATTCTGTTGACTGCCATCACCCATTTTCATAATGGCTTCTTTACCGAATTGTTTTTGAATTTGCGCCAATGCAGATTCCAATGCTGGATTTTTGGCTGGCGCGACAGTTGTATCTTTTTCTTTCTTTGCCATATAAATTCCCCTTTATTTATCAATAAGAATCATACAAAGAAAAAAGCCTATTTGCAAGCAAGATAAATTATCATTTTTTAGACAATAAAACGCCCAAAGTTATCAACCCAACCGCAATAGATACAAACCACACAGATGACGTAAAACCGGTCACCGCGATACAAACTGCGCCTAAAATCGGGGCAATAACCTTGGGTAAAAACGAAGTTGTCTTAAACACCCCATAAAACCTGGCCCGTTCACTTGTTTGTGTATTATCAAAGAATGCTAAATCATGTACCGGTTCCATACATGCACCAGAAATTTGCCATAAAACAAATATAGCCAACAACCCCCATCCATGAACAAACGTGGCACACGTTGCCAACACAACAAATGAAGATAACCCAATTGCCATCAATGTCCTGTAACCAACCTTTTTAACCAAATTACCCATAAAAAAGTCCAGTATAATATACGGCAAAATACCGATTGTTAAAACCCATCCCAAAACATTAGCAGAAAACCCTTGCTCTATCACAATAATCGGCACATACAACATACGCATAGCATATAAAGCATAATACCCAAAATTCACAAAATATGCACGCGGCATTCCAACATGCCTAAAAAACGCCAAAGTATTTATATACAAAGATTTCAATGTCCTTTTTGGACTAACACGTTTAATTTCTTTATCTTGTTGCACAATTCCAAATCGCTTAAAAAACAACAATCCCCCAGCATATATCATTGCCGACGCCAAGAAAGGAATTCTGTAATTTCCAAACCAAGCCGCCATATTTAACGCAAACAATGGCGCAACCAAACACCCCAGGTTTGCCCATAAATAATACCGCGCATTTAATTTAGCCATTCCAATTTCTTTTGAAAAATCAGCCATAAACAGCGGAATTAAAATACCAACGACCGTTGTTCCAATACCTGATGAAAAATCTAAAAATACAAATGTCGACGGTTTCACAGAAAAACTCATCATCGCATAACACACAACAATCAAGAAAAACGCGATATACATCAATCTTGTTTTTGAAAACCAGCGCAACAATTCCTTGGAAAAAACACCAATAATCATACAGAAAATGGAATACAACGCAACATACACACCAACAACCGAAGACGCCAATTTTTCATTACCCAAAACTTCGGTAAAAATTCCAAGTATCACCAAAGAATAGACCGCATTATAAACACCATTTGCAAACCCTGTAAACAATCCCAGGTTTGAAAACGAATACCCTGAAACATTAGAATTAATTGCAAGATATTTATCTTTTGCCAAAACTCTCTCCATATACTCAGTAAAGTATATTATATCACATTTTTTACGATAAAACAAACGCACGAAAAAACCGCCCAAACATCTCAGGCGGTTTAAAACTTACCAATTCTACATCTTTATTGATTTGCCGGTTTTTGTTGCGCAGCATTTTTCTTTTGTTCATACAACGCCTCGAAATCCACAGGTTGCATAACAAATGCTGGGAACCCAGATTCAGCTGTCAAACGTGTTACCAATGCACGCAAAGATGGGAATATCATTGTTGGAACATCAATCAACAAAGTACGTTTCTTAGCTTCTTCATCTTTTTCTTCGCCCATTTGAACCAACGCAGAATATGTTGTTTCAATCAAGAATATAGATTTATTATCTTTATCCAATTTAGAATGTACTTTTGTCACCAAATCAACCATAAACACATTATTTTCAGCACCCTTGATTTGAATATCTATATTAATTTCAATTTTAGCCTGACCATTATCCTGATTAAAGAACAATTCTGGGACATTTGGACTTTCAAAAGATATATCTTTCAAGAATTGTGTAATAATTTTAAATTGTGACATGCGATTGCTCCTTTTTTTTTACTCGCTTTTATGATAATATAGCATTAGAAAAAGATTTTACAAGTAGCGGGGAGTAAAAAAATGTTTCAATTTAAAAAAACACCATTTTTCAGTACATTATCTGGATTATTATTGGCTTTTACTTTAACTTCGTGCGATATATCCACAACCACAACAACACATACCGGAAACAATGTGGTTGCGCCACGTTCAAATTTGAAACCCGTATCTTATTCTGCCCTGCCCAATTGGCAAAATGATGATGTTAGATACGCGTTACAAGCCTTTCGTAACACATGCCGTGCAAAATTACAATATACCGGCCGTGTAATCCCCGACGAAGCCTTGGTCCGTGAAAAATGTAATATGTTACCAGGCGCCGGTGCCAGTGTAAAAACTGTACGAAATTGGTTTGAATCACATTTTCAACCGTATAAAGTGTATGATGATTCTGGCAAAACACACGGAACATACACGGGATATTATTCGCCAACAATTCCAGCATGCCGCAATAAAACAGCGGAATGTAACGAACCTTTGATGGCGGCACCATCAAATCCATCACAATACAAAAACGTACCTAAAAAGAAAATTGTTGAAAACAAAATCGGTCGCGTTTTGTACTGGGCGAATATCGTTGATGTTCAAAACATTCAAATCCAAGGCAGTGGTTTATTAAAACTGGATGATGGCACAACTGTAAAACTGAATTTCGGCGGAACGAATGATATGAAATTTAAATCAATCGGTGAACAATTACGTTCCCGCGGAATTAAACCAGACGGCGGTTACAGTGCCGATGCTGTTTGGAAATATTTAAAGAAAAAACCGAGTCTTGCCAAAGAAGTAATTTATAACAACCCACGTTACGTATATTTCAAAGAAGCCGAATCGAAAAACGTAATTGGGAAATTGGGTACACCATTATCAAAAATCCGCAGCATCGCCGTCGATGACAGTATATATACAATTGGTATGCCTGTATACATAAACACAAATTTATCTGATGGTCGCAAATTCCAAAGATTAATGATTGCCCAAGACACCGGCAGTGCAATTCGTGGTTGGATACGTGCCGACATATTCTTTGGTTCTGGGGACGAAGCATATAAATTCGCACACGGCCAACATGCAACCGGTGAAATGTATATATTGTTACCCAAGGAATACACTAATGCCAAATAATATTGAAAAAAAATTAAACGTCCGGACAACACGTCCAACCAGTATATCTGGGGTATTGGGTAATTTATTTCAAATATTTGGTCGACACACGTCCAGTACAGATTTATATGAACGTTGGGACGAAATAATGGGCGACGATATTGCATCAATTGCAAAACCTGTCACGATAAAAAAAACTGTTGGTAATAAATACAGCATTGTAATAAAACCAACAAATCCCGCTTTGGCATTACAATTATCATATCAACAAGATGAAATACTACGTCGTATAAATAAATATTTTGGATACGACGCAATATCAAAAATTACATTCCGCAAATAAAAGATTTTTTTATAAATGCATTAACAACAAACAAGTAACAAAACATCAATAATAATTTATCAACCTTCATTACCACTGACTAAACGGAAAGAAGCAGACCCCGAATCACGTTTTGCTTTCTCATTCTGTGTATTCAATTCCTGCATTCCCCTATACATCTGTTCCAAACAATATTTCATCAGCTGGTTATCAGTCATGTATTCTTCACTTCCACAAGAACCCGCGCTAAACTTGTTACCCAACCGTAAATCCAAAGTTTTAACATCTTGGGCAATTTGTTTTTTAACCTTGGTTTTTGTACTATTCTTGGAAACATAACTTTCCAATTTTGCATAATTATATCTCAAACAATCTAATAACCCATCATCACCACCACTGGCAACTCTACAATTTTTAAATTCATTTGCCGCATTGGCATCCTTGCCATCATCGTCATCATCATCTGTACCCTTGGCAACTTTCAGTTCAGCCTTCAAAGCCGCCTTTTCTATTTGAATCTTTAAACGTTTAATCATATTTTCAACTGTCATATATTGCTTGTACATCTGTTGAGCAATCACAGTAGATTTCAGTCCAATAATTTCCTTCATCGTTTCTTTATCAGTTGACGAACTCGGGTTAGAATCTTGGTTCATATTATAAGCATGCACACTGCACAAAGTTAATTCCGGATTAATATATTCAATATTATCTTCTTCACATCTGCTCCCTTGCAATGTTTTTTTATCACTTGATAAATAATAACACACTTTACTAGATGATGTATCTAAACTCTTTGACCTGGTTGCTGAAACCAACGTAGTATTTTTTTGATCTGCAACACCACACCATTCAACACATTCATCCAACGGCTCAGTTGTATCAGGTGTCTCACCAGCCTTTTGTAAACATCCACTCGGTGCATCTTGTGTTATCAATGCCTGTAAAATATTAATATCTATACTGCCTTTTTTCGCGCCGCTGCGATGTTTTAAAACACCACTGTTCAAAATATCACTGCCGCAGCCGATACGAATTGACCCAGTCGAAGATTTATCCGGATTCAACCACCTTTCCTGAACATCACCATCATTGTTTAAAAATTTATTTATCGTACATGCAACCAAATCCTCGGGTGGAATAACCTGATTCTTGGCACAATCCCTGCCCCCACGTGTTTCACCAGTCTTGATAGATTTATATGTTGGGTCTCTATCATCGGTTTTTGTCACATCACAATTAGTTTCATTATACGTAGGAATACCAGATTCCTTTCTAAAAAACGAACACTTGGCATCATCACCAACCATTTTACTATCATTCACCCAATAAGCTTGACAAAACTTATCTCCCATATACGAAGCATCACCCTCTATCTCTCGCTCATCTGCCTGTCTCACAACCACATCATCATCATTTTTTATTTCATCAACTTTACACCTACATTTTTTTACAACTCTTGATTCTACATCATACCGGCAAATATATTCTGCCCAACGACTGCAACTGCCACTCAGCATCATATACACATCGCCCAAATCTACACCAACACTCATCGCTTTGTACAAAGAATCTTCTAAATTTTCGACCAACGCATCGTATGGATCAAAAAATTTCATAGCCAATTCTTTAAACTTTTTTACACGTTTTGGTCCCTCGCAATTATCGCCATTAATTTCATTACATTTTGCGTAACGAAACGCATCACGCATCGTTGTTTTTAATTGTGATAACGCGGAATCTACACCTTGCATATCCGATAATATTTGTCCTGAAATCGTGGCACGTTGTACAACCTCGTCAGAAACACCCGATTTCACCGCCGCCGATTGCCCCGGTGTTAAATTTTGACCAACGTCTTGGTTAATCGGTCTTTGCAATGCAGAATCATCCCCAGTATTATTTGTATTTGACGCATTATTTGCAGACTGCGCCGATGCCGCATCGGCCGCTGCACGTTGATTTTCTTCTATTGTATTTTGCAAAGATGCCAACTGCGCATTATTTTGTTGTTGCATACTGGAAATCTGGTTTTGCATTTGCGCTATTTGTTGCTGTATTTCACTATTATCCTGCCTGGCCGCATTTTGTGCTGCCGCTGCTGCTGCTGCCGCTGCCGCGTCTTGTTGATTTTTAACAGCCACAGATTCCGCCATCAACCGCGCAGAAATATCAACAACCAATTCATCGCTATACTTTCCACATGTCTTATTAGAATTTATACAACCCGTCACAATTGATTTTGCAATATTTTCTTCCGCACATCCGCCCCCACTGCACCGTGGTTTGGCACAACGGAGTATCGCCGTACCACAATTATCATAATCTGCCTGGGCTTTGTTATTACTGGAACGCGGATTGGTCATATTGTTCCATTGGTTACCAACGGTCGACCCCATTGACCCATTATATCCTGTTAAATTACTGCCCGCCGTAGTCGATACAGGCGCAGCCACCGCCGCCGCGGGCGCAAAAGAAAACACAACCAATAAAAATTTTGCGATTGTTCTCATACTCTCTCTTTCGTTTAATTTTATCACAAAACAGATATAAATAAAAGAACATTTTTATAATGTATTATTTAAACTCTAAACTTTGAACTTTGCCATATTCGCGTGCGTCATTGCAATCGCGATTGCATCAGATTCATCCGGGGTTTTTGGATGTGCAGTCGGCAATAATATTGATAACATTTTATAAATTTGTTCTTTATCGGCATGCCCCGCCCCCGTGAGTGCCTTTTTTATCATATTCGGTTCATATTCAAACACCGGTATATCCAAGTGTGCAACCGCAACAATCGCGGCCGCACGTGCATGTCCCAATAACAATGTTGTTTTTGGATTTTTATTCACAAACGTGTATTCAATACTGCATACATCTGGGTTAAACGTATTGCATAACTCTGTTACATTACTAAAAATAAAAGAAAGCCTGTCCGCCAATTCTAATTTTGTGGGCGGCAAAACAACACCACTGGCGATATAACGACGTTCAGACCCAGCCGTATCTATAATCGCCCACCCAGTATGTAATAATCCAGGATCAATTCCAATAATTCTCATAACAAACTTATATTACACCATTATTAACAAAAAAATAATAAAAAAGTTGTCGGCCCTTGAACCGACAACCAATATCAATTAAAAACAAACTAGAATAAGATAAATGCGCCACCAACAAGCAGATATCCATCCACTTTACAAAAAATAAATTATAACGAGATAGATGCGCAGTTGATGGCAAGTGCAGTGTACAAATGTTACATAAACGCGCCACCAACAAGCAGATATCCATTATAATTTATTTTTATTTACGCTGCAGCTGTGAACACCTTCTGCACATCGTCATTTGCATCCAGCGCATCAACCAATTTTTCAACCTTGGCATACGCTTCATCATCCAAATCCATCGGCATATTCGGCAACCAAGTTAATTCGGCACTTTCTGGTTCACCTAATTTATCACTCAAAAACTTTTGCACATTCATAAAGTCTTCGGGTTTTGTCGTGATAATAAAACCTTCGGGTGATGTTTCTAAATTATCGGCATTTGCATCCATAATAATTTCCATCATTTCATCTTCGGTTTTACCAATAGATGCCGGATACATAATTTGACCCGCATGCGTAAACATAAATACAACAGACCCTTCTTCGCCCATATTTCCACCATTTTTAGCAAAAATATTACGAATTTCTGGCACTGTTCTACGTGGATTATCAGTTAATGCCTCGACAATAACAGGTACCGCACCCGGACCATAACCTTCGTACCGCACAGCGATGAAATTTTCAGTATTTCCGCCGGACGCCTTGTCAATCGCACGTTTAATATTATCGTTCGGCATAGAATTCTTACGCGCCTGTAAAATCGCCAAACGAAGTCTTGGGTTATTATCAGGGTTTTTATCGCCCAGTTTTGCCGCCATTGTTATTTCACGCGCCAACTTTGTAAAAAGTCCACTGCGCGCCGCATCCGCCAATCCTTTTTTATGTTGGATGTTATGCCATTTACTGTGTCCACTCATATTTGACCTTTTGATTTAATTGGTTTAAAATATGATAAAAGGATAACAAATGATTGGAAAATTGCAAGGAATTGTTGATTACATCGGTGACGGTTTTGTAATTTTAATGGCCGGTCCTGTCGGTTACAAGGTGTATACCCCTGATTACCTAACATTAAAATCCACAGTGGCATTATGGATAGAAACAATTGTCCGCGAAGATTCAATTCGCCTATTTGGTTTTGAAAGTATTGCCGAACAAAATTTATTCAATCAATTAACAACTGTGTCTGGGGTTGGCCCCAAGGTTGCGCTTTCTATTATGTCATCGATAAAGGTCGATGTGTTAATGTCCGCAATTGCAACCGGTGATGCCAAAACAATCGCAACGGCACCCGGTGTGGGTAAAAAGGTCGCCGAAAAAATCATCGTGGAATTAAAAAACAAAATGGGCGGCGCATCATTTGATATAGGCGTCGATTCTGGTCCCGGATCGGCCCTGCCCGATTTATTGTCTGCATTGGAATCACTGGGATACAGAAGGTTAGATATTATTGATATGGCACAAAAATTGGTATCTGCAAATCCTGATATGGATGTTACAAAACTGGTGCCAATGGCATTAAAAGAAATTACAAACGGAAAATAAAATGAATAACGAAACTATATTTGCCCTATCCAGTGGCTTCGGTAAATCTGGGGTTGCGGTAATTCGTATATCTGGCGATAATTTGCACGATTTCGCAACAAAACTCATATTCCCCAACTTGGGGGGGACGGACCGCAAAGCGGTGGGGGTGGTAAAACCTCGCCATACATATTTTTGCAACCTGAACGATGGAACAGGCGACTTAATTGACCAATGCATCATTATTTATTTTGCCGCACCACATTCATTTACTGGTCAAGATATTATTGAAATTCATTCACATGGCGCCCCTGCCGTCGTAAATAAAATCTTGAACTTTTTATCAACACAAAATATGCGTATTGCGACCCCAGGCGAATTTTCACGTCGTGCATTTTTAAACGGTAAAATGGATTTAACTGACGTTGACGGATTGGCCGCATTGTTGGATGCACAAACAGATAAACAACGTCAATTCGCATTAAAATCTATGCTGGGCGGCGATGCAGAAATTTATACCAAATGGCGCGAACAAATGATAGAAGTTGCTGCATATTCTGCCGCCATTTTAGATTATGATACGGACGATTTACCAAAAAACATTACCGAAAAAATTTTACGTAAAACCAATGAATTATATCAAGAAATTAATAATTCACTTTCGCGTTATAATATTTCACGCGCAATCACACACGGATTTAATATCGCACTCGTCGGTGAAACAAATGTTGGCAAATCATCCATCTTTAATAAACTGGTTGGTGCCAATCGCGCAATAGTATCAAACATACCCGGCACAACCCGTGATGTAATCAGTACACAAATTGATATCGACGGTTACTTGGTTAATTTGTCAGATACCGCAGGATTGCGTGAAACAAACGACCAAATAGAACAAATGGGTATCGACAGGACCAAATATGAATTAGAAAATGCTGATTTAATTTTGCATATTTTCTGTGATGACACGAATGTCAAGCCAGACAACAAAACAATTATTGTTATAAATAAATCTGACGAAATAAAATCCAGAAAAAACAAAAATGCAATTTATACATCTGTATTAAACAATGAAGGAATTGATACATTACTGAATGCTATTCGTACAAAAATGCACGCGTATTTAGACAACACAGAAAACACCCTTGTTATAAATGCGCGTACATATAAACTATTAAGTGACACAAAATACGAACTGGAACATGCCATTGAAAAATTCGACGGTAATTACGATATATTCAGTGAACATATTCGTACAGCCGCCGATAATATTGGAAAAATACTTGGCACGATAACCGCGAACGATGTTATGGACGCAACATTTTCACAGTTGTGTTTAGGAAAATAAAAAACCGCCAATTTGGCGGTTTTTTATAAAGTTTTTTTATATTATTTACATGTTGTCACTGTGTACATTGTATTGCCGTCAACGACCGGATTTTTGACCATTACACGATACATCACAGAACCTTCGCCCAGGCATTCGCCATCTTTATCCAAATTTACATAAATATGTTCTGCATCCTTGGCAATTTCGTCAATATTAACACCGCAATCAGAACGGAACATTGTATCCGCAGCCTTGGATTCTTGGATAGCAACCAATTCTTCGGTAATTGGACATTTATAAATTGCACCATATTCATCGGCACCAATTTGTTCACAACCAGACACCAAAGTTTGTGGTTCTTGGTTGCATGCGGCCAGTGCCAATACTGGTAAAATCAAAAGTAATTTTTTCATAGTTTTCCCCTTTATTTATTATCGTCACAGTATGATTATAAAACCACCACACCAAAATTTTCAATTCAATAAAAATAACAAAATATAACAAAACAAACATGAAAATATAACGAGGGTAAATACGCAGTTATTTGTGAGTGTAGTGTACAAACGGCTACATAAACGAGCAAATAACAATTAGATACCCGTTTATATTTCCATATATTTCCCGTCGATTAAATTCTGTTTCACTGCAAAATGCTTCACCTTTTGTGTACTGGTCATCGGCAAATCATCCGTTGTCATCGCAAAATGTGTCACCCATTTATACGATGCAACTTTTTTATTCGCATCGGCGACTTCCTTGGCCAATTTATCGGCCGTCATCCCCTGCTCTACACTGAACACACCGTATGCGACGGTTTTACCACCCACAACATGTTCGAACACAGCAACATTTTTAACCCCGGGAATATCCAAGAAAATTGATTCCAATTCATCTGGATACACATTTTTACCACTGTCCAAAACAATTACTTGTTTTTTACGTCCAGCAAAATGCAATTCGCCGTTTTTATCCCTGTACACCAAATCCCCAGTCTTGAAAAATCCGCGTTCATCAAAGCATTCTTTATTAGCCTCTTCATTATTCATATATCCACTAAATACTTGATGACCACGCACCCACAACATTCCAATACCACTTTCATCCACATCACGAATTTCGCATTCGTTATTCCCCAACGGTTTTCCAAACGCAAATGGAATACGTTTTTTTAAAGGTCGCGAACCACAAAATGGCCCAACCGTTTCCGTCATACCATAACCTTGGATAAACGCGATTCCTAATTGATTATAAAAAGTTTCAACCTCGGGCTTGGTCGCCGCACCCCCGGCAATCAATAATTCAACACGTCCACCGAATATCGCCTTGATAGTATTTTGAACTTTGCGAACCAAAAATCCTAAACCAATTTTTTTCAGCCATATTTGATTTTTTAATACAAAAGATACCAGCCACCATTTCCTTTGTTCTTTGATTCCTTCTATAATTTTTTTACGGAATAATTCCCACATTTTTGGGACAGACGGAATTATATGCGGTTTAAATTCTTGAAAATCTGCCAGTATCAGTTTTGGATTAACCGACGGCTGTAACAAAATCCCCATTTGGAAATGCAAAGGTGCCAAAAATCCAGCTGCGAACCCAAATATATGATACAAAGGCAAAAATCCGTATAACACACCACCAGGTTTAAACCATTCGTTAAAATCATCAAAAGAATTTGCACATTCTATTAAATTAAAATGTGTCAATGGCACAATCTTTGGTGTACCCGTTGAACCCGATGTAAATGACAATGTTGCGATATCGTTCGCATCCAATGGATACGGCATTAATTCTGGATCCGTATCAACATCTTGGGTTTGGATATCAAAAAACTTAAAACCAGATGCATCATAAAAAAATGATTTTTCGGCCAACACAAATTTACAACACGTAAGTGCCGTCATATTATCATATTCAGTTTGTGTTAAATTTGTATCCAATAACAAAACCCGCGCCCCCAGATACCAAACAGCAAACAGTGATATAATAAATTCTGGGATATTATGTGCCAAAACACCAATCGTGTCACCCGCGGCGACCCCCGCATTTTTTAATGTTGTGGCACGCGCTTTTACCAATTTTGGAAAATCTGCAAATGTAATCTTTTCCCTAACAAGGAAAAGTGTCGTTGGACACTTTTCCATTGTTTGTTCAAAGAACTGATACATATTCATAATTAAAGACCTTTTTCAGTATACTTACCATCAATCAAATACTGACGCACAACATGGTGTTTAATTTTTTGTGTGCTGGTCACAGGTAAATCATCAGTTGTAATTGCAAAATGGGTTACCCATTTATATGATGCAACTTTTTTATTTCTTTGGGCAATTTCGTCACCAATTTGTTCCAATGTTACACCATCTTCGACACTGAACACTGCATATGCAACGGTTTTACCTTTGACCTCGTGCTCGAACACAGCAACACTTTTAACACCTGGGATATCCAAATACAAAGCCTCTAATTCATCAGGATAAACATTTTTACCAGAATCTAAAACAATCACTTGTTTTTTACGTCCAGCAAAATGTAATTCGCCATTTTTATCCATTGATACCAAATCCCCAGTGCAAAAGAATCCGTTTTTATCAAAGCATTCTCTATTTGCTTCGTCATTATTCAAATAACCATTGAAAATTTGGTTGCCTTTGACCCACAACATACCGATACCATTTTCATCTTTGTTACGGATTTCACATTGTGTATCACCCATTGGTGCACCAAAAGCATAAGCAACACGTTTTTTAAGTGGTTTAGAACAACACACAGGTCCAACAACTTCGGTCATACCATAACCTTGCACGAACGCCATCCCCAGTTGAGTATAGAATTTTTCAACCTCTGGTTTAGTTGCAGCACCACCGGCCACCAACAAACGTGCACGTCCACCAAATATAGAACGAATTTGATTTAATACTTTATCAACTAATTTGCCCAAACCGATTAAACGCAAACCCTTTTGGTGATTCATTATAAACGACACCAACCACCATTTTTTCTTGTCTTTTATTCCATCAATAATCTTTTTACGGAATATTTCCCACAATTTAGGAACCGCAGGAATAACTTGTGGTTTATATTGCGCAAAATCAGCCATAATAACCTTTGGATTAATTGTTGATTGCAATAATATTCCCATACCAAAATGCAAAGGTGCCAAAAATCCCACTGCAAAACCAAACACGTGGTATAACGGCAAAAACCCATAAAACATTTCACCAGGTTTTAACCATTGATTTAAATATTCCAAATTATCAGAACAAGAAACCAAATTAAAATGTGTTAATGGCACAATCTTTGGAATTCCGGTTGATCCAGACGTAAATGATAATGTTGCAACATCTGTATCTTTTAATTTACATGGTTTCCAAGCTTCACCATCATCGACATCTTTTTCTTCTATATCGACAAACTTGAAACCTTTTGCTTTATAAAAGAAAGATTTTTCAGCAACCACAAATTTACAATCTGTGCGTTCTGTCATATTATCGTATTCCACTGGTGTCAAATTTGTATCCAATAACAAAACTGTACCGCCCAAGTACCAGATTGCGAACAAAGTATAAACAAACTCAGGTATATTGTGTGATAATAATCCAACAACATCACCCTGCTTTATTCCAGCTGCAACCAAAGTAGCCGCACGTGCCTTGATATATTTTGGTAATTCTTTAAAAGTGATATTTTCACGAATCAAGAAAACCGTATCCGGATTTCTTTTTATATTCTTTTCCAATAAATCAATCATAGTCATTTTATTTATGTCCTTAAATTATAAATTATTCATGTCTGTCAGGATATTTACCATCTATTAAATTTTGCCGCACAACATGATGTTTGATTTTTTGTGTACTGGTCATTGGCAAATCGTCTGTTGTCATCGCAAAATGTGTTACCCACTTGTATGACGCAACTTTCTTATTTGCCTCGGCCACAGCCTCTGCTAATTTTTCCATGGTCATACCTGGTTCCACACTAAACACACCATATGCAACTGTCTTGTCTTTCACTTTGTGTTCAAACACAGCAACATTTTTAACACCCGGGATATCCATAAATAACGCTTCCAATTCATCAGGATAAACATTTTTACCAGAATCTAAAACAATCACTTGTTTTTTTCGTCCAGCAAAATGTAATTCGCCATTTTTATCCATATACACCATATCCCCGGTATTAAAGAACCCTTTTTCGTCAAAACATTCTTTATTTGCAGTATCATTATTCATATACCCACCAAATACCTGATGACCGCGCAACCACAAAACACCAATGCCATTTTCGTCTTTGTCACGAATATCGCATTCATTGTTTGTTGTTGGCGCACCCACAGAAAATGCCAAACGTTTTTTATTTGGTTTAGAAATACAAATTGGTCCAACTGTCTCGGTCAAACCATACCCTTGTATAAATGCCAAACCCAAACTTTCATAAAACGTTTCAACTTCGGGTTTTGTCGCAGCCCCACCCGCAATCAACAATCTCACACGTCCGCCGAAAATATCCAAAATAGGTTCTTGGACTTTACGCACAAAAAATCCTAATCCCATGTCCGTAATACGTTCACGGTTGCGCAAAATAAATTCTACTATGCGCCATTTTTTTTGCGTTTTCAGTGTGTCCATAATCTTGTTTCTAAATAATTCCCACAAACGTGGCACAGCCGGAATAACATGTGGACGGAATTTTTTAAAATCGTCCATAATATATTTCGGGTTGACCGTTGGTTGTAAAACAATACCCGCACCAAAATGCACAGTTGCCAAAATTCCAATTGAAAAACCAAATATATGGTACAAAGGTAGAAATCCATACATCACATCCCCCGAACCAAAATATTCAGCCATATCTTCCAACGAATTTGCACATTCTGTTAAATTATAGTGCGACAATGGTACAACTTTTGGACTGCCAGTTGAACCAGATGTAAAAGACAAAGTTGCAACATCAGTATCTTTGAATTTATACGGACGCAACATTGGATTAGGATTACCGTCTTTGGCGGTAATATCTATAAATTTAAACTTGTCCGTTTTATAGAAAAATGACGGTTCCGCACAAATGAACTTACATTTTGCGATTGTCGCCATATTATCATATTCAAACGGTGTTAAATTTGTATCCAACATCAGTGCCCGTGCACCGATATACCATATTGCAAACAATGTTAGCGGAAATTGAGGAATATTATGTGATAACACACCAACAGTATCACCGGCCTTTATCCCGTGTTCCATCAGCGTTACCGCACGTGCTTTTACCATTTCCATAAAAGCAGAATACGTAATCCCTTCACGTACCAGAAACAAATTTTCAGGCCATTGCTGGACTGCTGTTTCTAACATAGTATTCATACTCATAGTAAATTTCCTTGTTGTTTTTATATTGGACGGGGTA